>Ga0075122_10002618_pt1 | contig 11760 bp, 10 predicted proteins | sample AntAceMetag02UKB_FD_69790 | JGI IMG/M metagenome (GOLD analysis project Ga0075122, IMG submission 69790) | Saline lake microbial communities from Ace Lake, Antarctica - Antarctic Ace Lake Metagenome 02UKB | ecosystem: Environmental > Aquatic > Non-marine Saline and Alkaline > Saline | place... | reverse complement strand
CAAGAAAGTTTTTTCGTCCATATAGACTTTTTTGTTTATTTCTACTTCAATTGCCTGAATCCCTTGAATTTTAGAACAATAATTAATGATTTTTGCTCTTTTTCCCGCATAAGGGCGGTTTCTTTTCACTTTGTACCCTGCATTTTTGAATTCGTTTTCAAATAACAAAATTACTTCTTCTGAAGCGGTTCCCTCTCCAGTAGCAAGACAAATTTCTGGTCGTTCTTCGCCATTATCTCCTGCAGATTCATTTCCAGTAGAATCCATTGAATGCCCATCAATTACAAGTAAAGGTTTTCTTTTATCCAAAAAGGAATCTAATTTTTCATAAAAAGAATCATAAAATTCTTTTAATCTTTCTTCCGCATCGATTTCGGTAATTTCTTTTTTTAGAACTTTTTCACCAGTCCAAGCGTGAGTAATTATTACTCCTTGCCCTTCACTAAAATTATTTCTTTCACGATTTAAATCAACTACAAATCTTGAAGCAGTTGCTTTAATGCATGAAATTTCTTTAAATTCAAAAATTTTATCGGTAGCATAATCAATATTTGCATCCATTATTTTAGTAGAAATTAAATAAGAATCAGAATATTTTTTTGGGATAAAATTAGAGGAATGAGGAATAGTAATTAATATATTCATTCTTTTTCACTTTTTATTTCTTTTATTTTTCCATTTTTAATTTTTTCTACTTCCCCTTCTAATTTTTTTTCTTTATTTAATTTTGCTTTTTCAAGTAAAAAGGTTAATATTTTATCCGCAATTTTATTTCCAAAATATCCTTTAATCATTCCAGGAGTAAAATTTATTTCAACAAGTTTTGGACCATCTTTTGTTTTTAAAAAATCAACACTGCAAATATCTGCTCCTAAAATTTCAGCTGCACTTAAAGCCATTTGATCAATGTCTTCTCCAAGTTCAACAAACTCGGCACATCCCCCTGTAGAAACATTTGCACGCCATTCTCCTTCAACTCCTTTTCGCCTAATTCCAATTACCTCTTTTCCAATTACAAGTGCACGATAATCTGTTGATTCAGCAGGCAAAAATTCTTGAGTTGAAATAAATTCATCAAAAACTCTTATTGTTTCAAGAATTGGTTTAAATTCTTCCTCAGAATTAATTAACATTACTCCTTTTCCCCCAAATCCACTTAACAGTTTTACTACTGCAGGAAACCCAGTACGTTTAACTATTCTTGTTGCTACTTCAGGGGTAATAGTAATTGATGAATCAGGAACAGGTATTCCAATTGCGCCGGCAAGTTTTACAGTATAAAATTTGTGACTACAAACCTGAAAGGCTTCAGCAGTACTTTGAACATAAACTCCTGAATTTTCAAGAATTTCAAGAACCATTTCAGCAAGAACAAAATCTTCTCCAAAAGCTCTAATCCAAACAACATCAAATTCAGAAAGATCTCTATTTTTGTAATAAATAGTTGTTTTTCCATTACGGCAAGTAACTCGAATTTTTTTAAGTGGAACAAAAAGCAACGAATCAAATTTTTTTTGTGCTTCTTCAATGATAAGAGGTTTAACATCGTTTCCTGAGTTCCCACTAAGAATACAAATTTTCATTAATTCTTACCTCTTATTTTTTCTTCATAAAATGCAGCAACTTTAGAATACATATTTTCACTAAGAGCAGTGTTAAATAATTCAAAATCGATTCTGTTTCTTACTCCAATTACTTTTCCATTAATCATTTTTACTACGCCAATATCCATTCCACAAATCTTCGCTGCTTTAATCGCCATTTCAGCATCAACATCAGAAAGTTTTGTAGAAATTGGTTTTTTTGAATGGGCAAGTTCTTTTTCAACCCATTTTCTTTTAATCGTAAAAACCGAGTCTCCAATAACAAGACTTTGATCAACATCCCCTTCAAGATATTCTTGAATTGTTATTGCATCCACATTAACAGAAATACTTTGAATAAAAGATTTAAGTGAACGTTCAGATTCAATAAGAACCGAATTGGTTTTTTTCAAACCTAAAAAAGTTTTCACAATTAAAGGATAAGAAATATCTTTAATAGTCGCATCGATTGATTCTTTATCCGCAAGAATATCTGTTTTTGAAATTGAAACATTTTTTGAATTAAGATTAGCATAAAGAAAAGGTTTGTTGGATAAAATGTAATAGGAATTTGGTTTAAGTTGGCAATATGTTCCAGCATCAACAAGTTCACTTAAAAATGGTTCTGCAAAAAGAGTAAACTCAACAGGCAAACTAAGAAAAACTGAAGAATATTCTGAAAATTCTTTTTTTTCAAAAAAAACACTTGAAATGTTCTTTTCAACAATTATTCCTAGGTCTCCAACTTCAATAAATTCAGCAGATAATTTTTTTTCTTCAAATGCTTTTAGTAACTTTTCGACATACGCTTCTTTTTTTTCTGCAATTAACGCTACATCAACCATGTGAAATCAATTCATCTTTTTGTTTAATTTAGGTTTATTCTTTTTGTTTATTTTTCTTTATGTTTAGATTTACCTTCTTTTTCTTCAGAAGCTATTTTTTCAGTACTTTGATTTTCTTCAGAAGCTATTTTTTCTTGGTCTTGCTTTTTCTTTGAAACGGTTAAATCTGGTTTCCAAACATGTTTTACTTTATCAGATTTTACTTTAGAAAGCAAGTGTTCTGAAATAATTTCATTAATCATATTTCTTTGCCTAAATTGTCTTTTCAAATACCTTTCAAATGATTTTGAAAGATTTTTGTAAGACGCAACGTCTCCATAAATTAATCCTTCATTTAATCTCCAAAATGCAGATGTTCCTTTTTTTGCAAAAACAATGTATCCTCGTGAAATATCATAATCATCCATTGCGTCTTCTAAAAGTTTATGATTAACAAGATAAACTCCTGCAGTTTGAGAACTTGGATCCATTATGATTAATTCTTCCCCTTCTACTCCGACACATAAAACATAATGCCCAGATTTACTTTCTTTATCAGGAAAAAGAATTGGTTTTTTGTACCAAAGAATTACCATTGCACCTTCAGTTATCCAAGATTTTAATTCTTGAGACAAATCAAAAATTTCGTCAAATCTAATTAATTGTCCTCTAACCTCAGAGTTAGTCAATTTTTTTATTGCTTTTATTAAATCACCAGGATTTGTTCCCCCTGGAACTTTTGTTTTTGCTTCGCTTGCAAGTTCTTCCTGAGTAATTGAATAACCAAAAAAATCAAGCAACATAGAAGCACTTGCTGGACCACAATTACTTTGTGATTGAGGAGTAAATTTTTTCATTAGCACTTCAATTTTTGTAATATTGCTTCTTACTCTTTTAACCATTATTTCTTTTGTAACTATTTTTTTATTAGGAATAACATAATTGTAACCTGAATTTGTTTCTATTATTACTCCGTGTCCAGAAATGCCTATTACATCTCCTTCAATTTCCCCAATTTTTACTCTTTGCCCTGGTTTCAAAACATTTTTTTCAACATATTTTGAAAGAAGAGAATTAGCAACATAATCCTTGAATGAATATGCAATTAATGCTCCTGCAAAAAACATTAATGTGAAAACTACTCCTGTAATAATACTATCAAAAAATGGAACTGGACGAGCATAATAATTAAGGGTAATACTCAATAAAACAAGGTAAAGAAAAAGTTTAAAGACAACAAAAATCGTGTTAATTACTCCTGAAGAAACTCCAAATTCTTTCAAATAATCTTGTCTGCCAAGTCTAAGAAAAAAACTTTGTAATATATCCACTACTAAATTAATCAAAATATAACCAAGCAAAAGCAAAAGAACAATAATCAAAAGATTAGGAGTAATATTCCAAGCTTCCACAAGAACATCTCTTGCAAATTCTACTTCAAGAATCCCAAGTGCAATAATCGTGAAAATCATGAAAATTAATAATTCAACAAGTCTTACAAGAGACCTAACTGAAGCAATTGATACAGCTTTGAGTTTATCATTAGTACCTTCAAGAATAACAGCAACAACTTTTGCAATTATTAATCCTGCAATAATAACGCCTATTGCAACAAGAGTATTGTTTGCCATTGCATCTTGCAAAATATTCAAAGGAATGTCTAAAACCATAATCAAAAACCTCTCCAAAAGATAATAATCTAAGTAATCTAAGATAGTATATATTGCAATTATTAGTTTATATAGTTTGGGAATTAACAAAAAAGAATAAAAAAAGCAAAAAAATAAAATAAAAAACTAATAAAAAAAACAAGTGAAAAAAAACTAATAAAAAAACTTTTTTTGAATCAACGCACCCCTTTTTAAACTTTTTAAGGCAAGTATTTGTATGGGTAATAGAGAAGATATTAAACTTGGTTTAACCTTTGATGATGTTTTATTACAACCCGCTGCTTCTAGTGTTTCTCCGGGAAAAGCTGATTTGAGAACAAAATTAACTAACAAAATTTTGCTTAATATTCCTCTTGTGTCAGCAGCAATGGATACTGTAACCGAGTCAAGTACAGCTATTGCAATGGCTCAACAAGGCGGAATTGGAATTATCCACAAAAACCTTAGCATTGAAGAACAAGCAAGCCAAGTTGAAAAAGTAAAAAGAGAAGAATTTTTAATCGTTACAAATCCAGTTACAATTAATCCAGAAACAACTATTAAGGAAATTAAGTCACTTGAAAAAGAATTTAATATTAGAAGTTTTCCTGTAATTAAAAATAAAGAAATTGTTGGAATTGTTACTAATAGAGACCTTATTTTTGAAAATGATTCAAAAAAACAAGCAAAAGAAATAATGACAAAAAAACTAATTACTGCTCCTTTTAATGTTTCAATGGAAAAAGCAAAAGAAATTCTTCATTCAAATAGAATTGAAAAACTTCCATTAGTAGATTCTAAAAATCATTTGAAAGGATTAATCACGATTACTGATATTGCAAATAAACAAACTCACCCTAATTCTAACAAGGATAAAAAAGGACGACTTGTTGTGGGTGCATCCATTGGCCCAAGAGATGAAAAAAGATTAGAAGCACTTATAGAAAAAGAAGTTGATGTGATTGTTTTAGATACTTCACATGGGCACAGAGATGTTGTTATTGATGCGGTTAAAAGATACAAAAAAAATTATGATATTCAATTAATTGCAGGAAACGTTGCTACTTACGAAGCCACAAAAGCACTTGTTAAGGCTGGAGCAGACGCAGTAAAAGTAGGCATTGGACCAGGCGCAATTTGTACAACTAGAATAATTGCAGGAGTTGGCGTTCCACAAATAACTGCAGTACAAGAAGCAGCAAAAGCAGTTAAGGGAACAAATGCAAAACTTATTAGTGATGGCGGAATCAAGTATTCTGGAGATGTTGTAAAAGCACTTGCAGCAGGAGCAGATTCAGTAATGATTGGTTCTTTACTTGCAGGATGTGAAGAAACTCCTGGAAAAATTGTTTATATGAATAATCGAAAATTTAAGCAATACAGAGGAATGGGTAGTATTGGAGCAATGGAACTTGGAAGTAAAGAAAGATATTTCCAAAGCGAAGTAACTCAAAGCAACAAACTTGTTCCAGAAGGAATCGAAGGAGTAGTTCCTTACAAAGGCACAATAGAAGAAGTTATTTATCAATTAACTGGAGGAATTCGTTCAGGAATGGGTTTAACTGGTTCAAAAACAATTGAAAATTTAAAAAAGAAAAAAATGATTAGAATAACTGGTGCAGGATTAAAAGAAGGACATCCTCATGATGTTACTATTACTGAAGAATCTCCAAATTACTCACAATAAAAAAAATTAATGCTACTTGATAGGCAAAAGCCTAATGAAAAGGAAACTCATTTATTAATAAAAAAACATTATTAAATCATGAAAAAAATTTTAATTGTAGGATTATTAATCATTTTTTTAGTTGGGTGTACAAATCAAGACAAACCCGAATTTAGTTTTAATAAAGAATTCACTGTAACTGAAGGAAAGAGTTATGTTTTGGAGGATGATTCTCCAATTATTTCTATAACCTCTGTTTTGTTTGAGGATTCAAGATGTCCTGTGGGCACTAATGTAAGATGCGTATGGGAAGGAGAACAAGGAGTTAGATTAAATGTCAAGTCAATAGTTTCCTCTAACCTTGACCCGGATGAAATTTATTTAGGCGAAACAACAAATCCAACTGAAAGTCTTTACGGATTTGAATTTGAACTTGTTTCAATTAATTCGGATAAAAAACAAGCAGTTATTGTTGTAAAAAAAAATCCAATCCCAAACAATGAAAAAACTTGGTTTTCAATAGAACCAATTCAATGTAGGGGAAATGCTTGGGATGAATGGATTCATGGAAAAATGGATATTTATTTTCCTTGCCCCGAAGGACATTTTTGTGAATCGATATCCGAAGAAGATATAATTTATAAGTGGCTTGAAGTTGAATATGGGATAAACCTTCATGAATCTGTTTCAAAACAAATATACGAAGTTGTTTGCGAAGCATGTGATTGTCCAAGAGGAGATAGTATTGCAGTTTTAGTTGATTCTTCAAATTCAGAAAAGATGATTGAATTAGGTTGGAAAAAAATGGAAGCAATTGGTTGTCAGGAAGATGCAAAAGTTTGTTCTAATGGTTCGATTGTTGTAAGACAAGCTCCATTTTGTGAATTTCCCGCATGCGAATGAAACTATTAAAAAAGGAATTGAAAAAATGAATGGGAAAAAAATTGTAATGGTTATTGCTCCAAGTAATTTTAGAGATGAAGAATTATTTCATCCAAAAGAAGTTTTTGAAAATGCAGAAGTGAAAGTTACTATTGCAAGTTTAAAAAAAGGAGAAATAATTGGTTCGCTTGGAGGAAAAGCAATTGCTGAAATTTCTTTAAACGAAATTAATTCTGAAGAATATGATGCTATTGTATTTGTTGGAGGCGGCGGAGCAAGTGTTTATTTTGAAAATGAAATTGCACAAAACATTGCAAAAGAATTTAATAAAAAAGGAAAAATTGTTTCTGCAATTTGTATTGCTCCAAGTATTATTGCAAATGCAAATTTACTTGAAGGTAAAAAAGTTACTGCGTTTCCATCAGAACAAAAAAACTTAGAATCAAAAGGCGCGATTTTTACAAATGAACCAGTTACTATTGATGGAAAAATAATTACTGCTAATGGTCCAAAATCAGCAAAACAATTTGCTCAAGAAATAATTATTGCAATTAGAATCTAATTTTAAGTATTTTATTAAATTTGTGAAAAATGATTTAAAAAAACAATTATATAGAAGAATACTCTTTCTTTGATGAGAGGAATGACTTATGCAAAAAAGTTTAATTATTTTAATTGCACTTTTATTTTCAACTATTGTAATTGCAGATGGTTCAATAGATATTTCTCCTGAAAATACTTCAGGACTACTAGGAGAACCTATTGAAATAAATATTACTGCAAATAACGTCAACAACTTATTTGGATATCAATTTGAACTTGTGTTTGATTCAAGTATACTTGAATTTGAGGAAATTGTTTTTTCAGAGTTACTTGGCAATTCAAATGAATTCTTTTGCACCAGTTCAGATAATTGGATTGTTGAAAGTGACGTTTTGAAAAATGTTGCTTGTACAAGAATTGTTGCTTCAGAAATTAATCCTGCAACTGGAGTTCTTGCAACAGTAATTTTTAATGTACTTACAACAGGAAATAGTGATTTAACTCTTCAAAATGTAATTGTTTCAGATTATTCTTTAAATGAAATTAGTGTTGATTTAACTACTCCAAGTGGAACAGTTGCTATTTGTGAAGAAACCCCGATTTGTACTGTTTCAGCAGATTGTGATGATTTAGATTCAAGTACAACTGATTTGTGTCTTAATGGAGGAACTTGTATTGCAAGTTGTTCAAATACTACTTCAATTGAACAATGTATTGAAGGAATAATTTCTTCTCAATGCATTTGTAATGAGCAAGTTTATTCTAATGGTTTTTGTTGTGATTCTTCTTATTTAGCTGAAGCAATTTGTTCAATTTCTTCAGATTGTGATGATGATACTCCATGTACTACGGATTCTTGTTTTGAATCAAATTCTTGTACTTCTCAATGTGTAAATACTCCTATTGCAGATTGTGAAGTAAGCCAACCAATATGTGGAGATGGAGATTGTGATTCTCTTGAAGATGAAATAAATTGTCCTGAAGATTGTTCTACTAATGACGATTCAGACCCGACTCCCAGTTCAGATGATTCCCCTACTACAGGAAATGATACTGGCGGAAATACTGGTGGTTCTAGTGGCGGAGGTTCAGTAACTGGAAGTGAAGGATACAAAGCACTTACCCGAGAATTGGATTTAGGCGAACTTAAAATTAATCAAGCAACAAAAGCAAAGATTAAAGTGTCACATGGTTTTCCTTCTCTTTCAGGATTTAAAATTCAATTACACATCAAAAAAGGAGAAGAACTTGTTTTTTACACTGAAAAATCAACTGGATTAATTGGTAGTGGAAGAACAATGAATATTGAATTTGATGATGAATGGACCCCTACTGAAGAAGGAGAATATGAAGTTACTGTTGTTTTATCCACTACAAACAAAAAACTAAATTATGATATTCAAACATTTACTTATTCAGTTGGGAACACGGACCAAACTGGAGTAATTTCTAATTCGATTAGTCAGGGAATTAATGATGTAATTAATCCTACTAACAAGGATGAAAATTCTCCAATTGCGTCTTATGATGAAGTAGTTGATTCTCCTACAGTAAAATTAGTTAAACAATTAGCTCCCCTTGGTTTAATTGCACTTGTTGCAATAGGCATAATTGTTTTTATTATTCAAAAAAAATGATTTCATGAACAAAGCACAAGGAAGTTTAGAATATCTCCTTTTAATTGGCGGAGGAGTTCTTATTGCAGTAATTGTTATTATGTTTCTTTTATCCGCAAGTGATTCAGCTTCAAAAAATGTTCAAGCAACAACAGGGATACTTAGTAATTATCGCCAAGGAATTCAAACTTGTAATGGTCAATTTGAAATTGAAACAATAATGATTACTAATGATGGACTTTCGGTTGAAAATATTGCTATTGCTGAATCTAAAGTTATACGCAAAATAGAACTACTTCAAGTTAACCCAGTTAACCATTTTGATCAGGATTATTCAGTTCATATTGATGGTTCAAATATTGGAACTTTAACTGATTCAATAGGTAATACTGAACCACTTTCTTTTGAAGGACTTGCTCAAATAGTTAATCCTGCACAATTTACTTTTAAAATAACCAGCACTCCTAATTTACAAGCACAATTTAATGCATTAATCATTCTTTGTGATGAATAAACAAACTAAATTTAAAACCTTTAGTGGGGTATCTATTATTGTATGCCTGAAGCAAAATTAAAAGTTGAACTAATTGCTTATACTCCTGACCCAGAAAGAACTGTTGCAACTGCAGGACACATGTGTTATGCTGGTGTTTCAGTAGAAGAATTAAAAGAAAAAATAAGTGATGCTAGAATTGAAAAACTTCTTTCACATCTAATTGATTCTGGACATTACTCGGTTTTAGAACATGTTTCATTTACTTTTGCTATTGAAGGAGTATCAAGAGCTTTAACTCATCAACTTGTTAGACATAGAATTGCGTCTTATTCTCAACAAAGTCAAAGATATGTTAATGAAGAAAAAATGGATTTTGTTGTTCCTCCAAAAATCAAGGCAAAAAAAGAATTAGAAGAAAAATACTTTGAGTTTCTTGAAAAAACAAGAGAATTTTATAAAGAATTAATTAAAGAAGATATTCCTAAGGAAGATGCAAGATTTGTTTTACCTAATGCTTGCGAAACACGAATTATTGTTACAATGAATGCAAGAAGCCTTTACAATTTTTTTGAAAAAAGACTTTGCACAAGAGCTCAATGGGAAATAAGAATACTTGCAGTAAAAATGCTTGAAGAAATGAAAAAAGTTTCCCCTTTATTATTTGGAAAAGTTGGTCCTACTTGTGAAAAACTTGGTTATTGTCCAGAACAAAATTGTTGTGGAAGATACCCTACTAAAAAAGAGTTCTTTGAAAATAAAAAAAACTAACTTCTAAATAAAAAAACTAAAACCTAAATAAAAAAAACTAAATTCTAAATTAAAAAAAACCTATTTCTACAGTGGCAATCACCCCTGCTTCCAAAAGTATTTCTACTAAAAATTCAATTGATATTGTACTTCCCTAAGAATAAGAAGTAACCCCATAAAACTAAAACAGCGAGGCGATATTGAATGAGTGAAGAAAAAATGGAACAATTATTTGAATTTATTAAAACCGACAGAGGCGATTCATATTCAGACAGAATAATGAAATTAAATAAAGAATACAGCGCATTCGGTTAAATTTTACAATTAAAGCCAATTAACAATGGTTTATTTTAAATAAAAGTCTACCTTATATTAAAGATAATTTAAGTGGATTTTTTTAAAATGGTTAATTGGCAATCTCTTTCTAAAAAAGAATTATTACAAAGATTTAGTTGTACTGAAACTGGATTAAGTACTGAAGAAGCTGAAAAACGTTTGCTTGAGTATGGAGAAAATTCAATTACTCTTGAAAAAAAAACTTCTTTACTTCACTTACTTATTGAACAATTCACAAGCCCGCTTGTACTAATGCTTCTCGGTGCAGCAATACTTTCTTTTTTTCTTGGAAAAGTTGTTGATGGGGCATTAATAACAACAATCCTGATTTTTAATGGGATTTTTGGGTTTTTACAAGAGTATAATGCTGAAAAAAGTCTTGAAGCATTAAAAAAAATGAGTGTTGCAAAGGCACTTGTTTATAGAAATAATTCGCTTATAAAAATTAGTTCTGAAAAAATCGTTCCCGGAGATATTATTCATTTAAGTGAAGGAACAAAGATTTGTGCTGATGCTCGAATCATTGAATCTTCTGAAATTGAAGCAGATGAATCAATTTTAACAGGAGAAAGTAATCCAGTAGACAAAATAACCGATTTGCTTCCTGAAAAAACATTACTTGCAGATAGATTAAACATGGTGTTCATGAATACAATGATTGTAAAAGGAAAAGCAAAAGCAATTGTTGTTGCTACAGGAAAAACTACTCAAGTTGGAAAAATCGCTGAACAATTACAAGACATTGAAGAAGAGCCAACTAGATTTAATAGAGAACTTGATGATTTAACTAAAAAAATTAGTGTCACAGTATTAGCTTTAGTAATAATAATTGCGATTACTTTATTTTTTATTCAAAATGCTACTCTTTTAGATGTTATTTTTACTGCAATTAGTCTTGCTGTAGCCGCTATTCCTGAGGGATTACCTGCAGTGGTAACTCTGTCTCTTGCAATTGCTACAAAAAAAATGTTAAAAAATAAAAGTCTGGTTAGAAAACTTTCAGTTATTGAAACACTTGGTTCAGTGGATATTATTTGTACGGATAAAACCGGAACTTTAACTGAGAATAGTATGACTGTACAAGAAATTTTTTGTAATAATCAAAAAATTAATTTAACTGGAACCGGACAAGAAATTGAAGGAAAATTTTTTAGTGAGGGAAAAGAAATTGATTTAAAAAAAATTGAAAAATTGCTTTTATGCGGATTTGCTTGTAATGATACAATTGTTGAAAAAAATTCTGAAAAAATTAATTTTATTGGAGACCCAACTGAAATTGCTTTAACTGTTTCTGCAATGAAAGCAAAAATAAATCTCAAAGGAATGAAACGAATTAAAGATTATGTGTTTACTTCAACAAGAAAAAGAATGACTACTATTTATGAACAAAATGGAAAAACTTTTGCTTTTTCAAAAGG
>Ga0075122_10002616_pt1 | contig 11762 bp, 15 predicted proteins | sample AntAceMetag02UKB_FD_69790 | JGI IMG/M metagenome (GOLD analysis project Ga0075122, IMG submission 69790) | Saline lake microbial communities from Ace Lake, Antarctica - Antarctic Ace Lake Metagenome 02UKB | ecosystem: Environmental > Aquatic > Non-marine Saline and Alkaline > Saline | place... | reverse complement strand
TCTTTTTCTGTTTTTCCAAGGTTTCAATAGAATTCCACTTCAAATCCAACCCAACCTCGCCAATAGCAACAATCTTATCTTTATTTTCATTAATGAATTCAATTTCCTTATCAATTTCTTCATCTGATAATTTCAGAGAATCGGACGGAAAAATTCCAAGACAAGCTTCCACTTCATCATATTTCTCAGAGAATCCAAGAGCCGACCTATTTGTTTTAACATCAATTCCAGAAGTTAATATCTTTCCAACACCCATCTTAACAGATTCAGAAATAGCTTTATCTAAATCTTTAACCATCTCTAAATGTGAATGTATATCTATAAACATTTTTTAATTCCCCGTACTCCCAAATCCTCCACCCCTATCCCCCGCCACATCAAGTTCCTCCACTTCATGAAAATCAATTTTCGGAAAAGGTAAAACCAAAATCTGACCAATTCTCTCACCCACAGAATAATCATCTTTACCTTCTCCTGTTTTTTTAAATCTAAGTTTCAATTCCCCTCTGAATCCTGAATCCAAAATTCCTACTGAATTTCCAAGAATCAAATCCTTGTCTGTAACACTGCTTCTCGCAAAGACCAACAAAACATAACCTTGAGGCAATTCAAAACCCAAACCCGTTCCGTACTCAATATGCTTCCCAGTTTCATTTTTAGAAACAGAATAAACATCCATTCCCGCATCCCCTTGATTCGCGTAATGAGGAATAACAGCATTAGGATGAAACTTCTTTATTTTTATTTCCATGTTTTAAAAAAAGAAAAAGGAGTTTTAAATATTTGTATTCAAATCAAAATAGAATTATTGAGTTTCCAAGTCTAACCTTCTTATTTTAGGGCCACAGTCTCGTCAATACCACTTTTAGAATGAGTCACCCTAACCGAAACAAGACTTTTTAGCATAGATTTATAGAGGTAAGGCCCATTTCTTAACTCAGCTTTTGCTACATCTCTTACATCACTTAATCTTTCACTAGAAAAAAAATATTTTTCGAACCCTGTATGATAATCTACATTAAAACTTATTTCAAGATTGTCAAAGTTCATGGTTATTTTTCTATTCTGTATCATTGTATGGATAATAGTTTTTTATTTTTAAACGTTTATACACTTGAAAACATATAAATACTTCCAGAAAACTACCTAATCCTTCCAATTTATTTAGAATTATCGAGTATCTTACCTTTTGCTAGACCCAGCATATTCCCAATAATGCTCATCTTCCATTTCTATACACCTATAAGAAACATCTCTTTCTCCAGAAATTCCCTTAACTCTAAAGGTGATAGCTTCACCTATTGGAAAATCTTCCGCATTTCTATTCTCAGAATCTTCATCAACAACTCTACTTAATCCCTTAAATTTTTCTATCCTTTTCTCATCTTCTAGACACTCTTCTTGCCTTTCCCTCATTTGATCAAAATCGGTGTCAGAACCATAGCCCATTTTATTTATCTCCCCTTTCTTTGAGTATTTCACTTAATTTTCTTCTTACTTCTACTCTAGGACATGCTTCTAATACAACAAGATATTTATCAACATTATCTCCTCTTTCTATAGCATTAAACATATAACCTACGGGGTCTGTTTGTTTAAGCTTAGCTAAAACTTGATTTTCTTCTGAAAGACTATCTAAGAATTCTCTTATTCCCTCATCATATCCAGGACAATTTATTGCAAGAGGATATTTCATTAATGGATGGGAATTACCCTGATCAAGAGCATAGCAATTATCTATAGAATGAAATATTTTTATTGCAGGAACTACAAAATGGCGTCTTTCAATGCCCCTATCCCTATATGCTTTCAAATCCTTACCAAATTCAACTTCTAACAATCTTATAGGGTCACTTTTACTTACCCCTAGAATTTTTAAGGTTCTTTCAAGCTCTTCTTCACCAAGCCTATTTAAGATTCTACGTGCTTCTTCTCTATGTTGATAATTAGGTTCTGTTTTTGGATTTAAATCATTTTCTAAACTGCTAGAATTCTCCCTTTCAAGATGGTTATGAACTCCACTCTCTTTGGGATGTAATTGAACTTGATTTTTAAATGAACCTACCATTTTCTATTTTTTATCAAAACTCTTTTCCCTTTTAGGCACTATTCACACGAGTCCTCTATTTTTAAAACTTTTGTTTACCATTATTACAATTAGGATTACCAGCTTTAAAAACATTCTTTAGAAAACTACTTACTAAACAGAGATTTATCCAATCTCTCCCTAAATTTTATCAAAAAATATTCTTAATTTAAAATAGCCTAATAATTTACCGACTTTATAGGCTACATCTCTTGGAACAAGGTATGCATCATATAATTCCTTAAGTTGAGATGCTTCTAGAGTTCCTCTATTAAACTCATCAGATAAAAATTCTGTATTTGTTTTGCCCAAAAAACCTGCAACCCGTTTTCTAGTTTTCCTATCAAGTGTACCCTCATACATCTTAGCTAAATCTTTGAGTGCCTCTTGAGCATCTTCCGTAGGCACAGATTCCATGATATCTACTAATCTTGTTGGGGGTCTCATATATTCGCCTGATCTAAATTGTTCATCACCATCATCCACTTCTTGTTTCCTACCTGTATGAACCTCATAGGTTTTAGAACTTCTTTCTCCAAGGAGGGTTAAGTCAGATTCTAAATCAGATTGCAATTTAGTTCTCAAAGATAAATCTTGCTCAGATAATCTAATATTTTCCAATGTTTCTTCTCTATTCATTTTATTATTATCAGAACTCTTTTCCCTTTTAGGCACTATTCACACGAGTCCTCTATTTTTAAAACTTTTGTTTGCCATTATTACAATTAGAATTACCAACTTTAAAAACTTTTAGAAACAATAAATGATCCCTCCAAAAATCGGACCTGGATCTTTTTGGTGTAAATAAAAATATACTTTTTGATACTTCTTGAGTAATACTCCACCTCAAGTGGTCCCGAGAAGAATCGAACTCCTATCTACTCGGTGTAAACGAGTCGTCTTAGCCATTGGACTACGGGACCAATGAAATATTAATAATATCTGAGTATTAAAAAGGTTTCTGTCACCACACTTTAATCAAATTCAAAAGATTTAAAAGTAACAAAACATTTTTTAAAACATGTCAGAAGAAAAACCGAATAAATCTCTTGAGAACGCAAATATAGAAATACCTGGAATGGAACTAGACAGAAAGTATTCACATAACCCCGCAATTCAAGAAAATAATATCCCTCAAGAATCAAAAAAAGAACTTGAAAGCAAGAAAAAAGAACTTGAAAAATTCAAGAACTGGGTTGTCAAAAAATATCCTTTCACCCAAGCAATAAGTATTCTACCCCCTCAAGCAATTCCTTTATTTGTAGATGAAGAAGAAGTCCCAAAAGAGACAGAAAAGTATATTCAGCTTTACATGGTTATTCCAGAAGAACATTTCAAGGAGATTCCAAAGATAAAACCAGAGCTCGTAAAAGAACTTGAAAAACTTGGCCAAAAAGCATGGCTCCAAATAAAAACGCCTGTTGATATATGGAACAATTGCCTAGACAGTAAATTCAATTTAACGAATTCGATAGGAATGTCTTTTCCTCTTTATGACAAAAATGGTTTTTTGGGGGCGTTAAGACTTTCAGAAATCCACCAATCAATGGTCGTCCAAAAATTCGACAAATACGTTGTGAGTTACGTTGCTTACGGAAGTTTTATCCGAGGAAAAATGAGTCCTGAAGCAGAAATAGATATCGGGATAATAATCAACGACACCGATGTAAAAAGAATGCCAAGACTTGAACTAAAAGAAAGATTAAGAACAATGATTTATCAACAAGTTTCAGAAGCTACAGCTCTTGCAGGTGTTAAAAACACTTTACATGTTCAAACTTGGCTACTGACAGAATTCTGGGACGCTGTTAAAGATGCCCATCCGGTCATGTTCACTTTCATAAGAGACGGCATTCCATTATACGACAAAGGAACGTTCATGCCATGGAAAGCCCTTCTTAAAATGGGAAAATTAAAACCAAGTTCAGAAGCTATCGACATGTTCATGAAATCGGCAGATAAAACAAAAGAAATGATAGACCGAAGATTACAAGATGCAATGATAGATGTTTATTACGAAGTTCTGAACCCTAGCCAAGCTTTGATAATGCTCTATGGAAGCACGCCTCCAACACATAAAGAAACTCCAAAATTGATGGAAGATATTTTTGTCAAGAAAGAAAAAATGTTGAAAAAATCAGATGTAAAAATTGTTGAAAAAATAGTTAAACTTTTCAAACAATTTGAAGACAATCCGAAAATGAAGATCTCTGGGAAACAAGTTGACGAACTTGTCGGAGAAGCCGAAGCTTATATGGTAAAACTTAAAGACCTAAGAAAGGAAATTGAAAAGCGTTCACATGAAAGAACGGTAGAAGAAGTTTATGACAATGTAATGGAATTATTGAAAACAATGACCGGAAAAAAATCAAAACAAGATGTTGTGAAAAGTTTTGAAAACGATTTAGTCAAAAAGGGAAAGTTCCCTAAACAAGATCTTGTAACTTTGAACAAGATTCTAAAGGCAAGAGAAGATTTCAAAAAAGGGAAACTAAACACACAGAGAGTGGATGAAGTAAGAAGAGATGGAAACATGTTGATGAACGAGTTGATAGAATATACTCAAAGATGCGACTTAGCAACTCTTGAGAAGAACCGATTAATATTACAATACACAAACAAGAAGACAAACAAAAAAGTCGTTGCTGAAATGATAACTGCATCCGGAAAAGGGTTCTTATTCATAGAGGGAAAGATAAAAGAGATAACTTCAAAAGGAACAATAAAAGAAGTAACCCTTGATCAAGTTAACAAAGCTGTTGAAGAACAAAAAATCCAAAGCAGTACAACTCTTGATTCAAAAATCTTCGGTGTTCTAAAGAAAGAACTTGGCGATTTTGAAATTGTTATGTGAGGGGAGAGAATTGCTTCTTGTAATTTTAGAATAAAAAAACTGCCGTGATAAACTTTCTGAAAGGCCCAAATTCAAGACTTTCAGATTAGCTAAAAGTCTGTTAGTTTCAATTGAGAGAAAAAGCTAAAAATGAGATAAAGCAAGGATTGTTACTACTATATAGATACTATGAATAGAAAGATTTATAAACTATAGGTTAATCCATATGCCTGTGTTACCTTTAGATGAAAAATTGGACCGTGCAAGAGTACAACAATTTGCTTCTCAAGTAGAATGTTTACATCCTAATCTAAGACATCAACTTGGAGAGTCTTTTGGAGGGAGTGAATCTATAGAATTTCTAGAAGGTTTACTATCAGCTTATGCTAATATGCATGTTATGGTTCAAAATGTCCCTCCTGAACAACTCAAGGAGTATACTGGTCCAGTTGTAGCTACAGTTGCAGAACGACTTGAGAAAAAATATAATGAAAGAGAACTTTCAAGTTAATAAATAATTCTTGCCTTTACTTTTTTTAATTGCATGCCATTTAAAATTACATATCTCTTTAAAAAATTACCTCTTAATAACATATTCCCCACTTTCCTTACTAGATAATTTATACCCCAACTTCTTATAATATTCTCTAACACCAACACCAGAAATAATTTTCAATTCGTCAACTTTTTCTTTCTTGCAAATTTCCTCTGCTTTCTCCAACAACTTTTTCCCCATGCCTGTATGTTGACTTCCAATATTCTTTCCTTTTTTCCCTAAACCCAATGATTGACCATAAACATGAAGTTCTCTTATTATTCCAATTTTATTATCTCCTTCCAAACCAGCAACCTGAGTCGAACCTTGCTTGTCAAATTTTTTCCCTATTAATTTTTTTGGGGCGAAGAAATCTGGCGAAGCCGATTTCGGAGCAATCCTCAACCTCAGCAATCCAAATAAGATATCTTGCTTATTGATAACTTCTAAAAAATATTCCTCGCCCTCCGAAGCAGAATATTTTGTTATCTTTAATCTCAAATCCTTGTTCAACTTATCTAATCCAAACTCGCGAATGAAAAACCCAATTTCTCTATAACGAATTTCTTCTAATTTAACTTTCTCTTTCCTAAAATCTTCTTCTATGTCCTTCCTCAAATCAATCTTCTTCGTCCCTGCAACAATATACTCCGGAGGAATTTCCCTCATAACTCTCATAACCCTACAATACCTCGGAACAATTTTCATCATCTCAACAATCAACTTCTGAATCTTCTCTTTAGTATAAGGTTTATACTTCCCTTTCCAATACCAATTCTCAAGTTCACTTCCAGGCATAACTTGACAAGGATAAATCTTAATTTGGTCTGGTTTAAATCTTTCATCGGAGAATATTTTATTGAACAACTTCAAATCTTTTTTTGGAGTTGACCCCGGAAGCCCCGGCATCAAATGATAACCAACCTTAAACCCCGCATTTCTCAATCTCGCTGTCGCATCAACAACATCTTGAATGGTATGTCCCCTATTAACTTTTTTATAAATTTTATCGTCTATAATCTGAACACCAAGCTCAACACGAGTAGCTCCCCATCGCCTCATCTTTTTAATGTCCCCCCCAGAACAAGCATCCGGTCGAGTCTCAATGCACAAAGCAACGCAACGAGACTTTGCCTTCTCATTTAATTTCTTCGCCTGCTCTAACGTCTTAGACTTCTTACCATTCATACCGTCGTAACAATTTTTAATAAATCTAGTTTGAAACTTCTCGGGGTACTGCAAAAAAGTCCCGCCCATAATTATCAATTCTATTTTCTCAACAGGGTGATGCATCACTCTAAACGCTTCAAGTCTCCCAACAACTTGCTTGAATGCATCGTATTTAACCAAACACGCCCTCATAACAACAGGACTCTTCGGAGTATAACTCTGAGGAACATCCAAATTAGGACAATAAACACACGCACCATGATCGCATTTCCGAGGAGGCAACATAACAGCAACAGGCGTTATACCTGAGATTGTCTTACTCGGCTTTCGAACTTCATCTTTATTTTTTGGGGGGATCATTTTAAAAACTCCGGCATCCCTTCAATAACCTCCCCTCTAAAAAAATGATAAACTTCTGGAGAAGTTTCATACTTCAATCTATCTCTCAATTTATAGGGCAAACTCTCTGTACATTTTCTTATTCTTTCCAATCTCCTTAAAGAATATTCGGAAACGTATTCTGGATAATACGAAACCTCATACAATATCGCCAAATAAGCCCAAAGTTTAGAAAAGATATCTGGAATTTCCTCATCTGGTGCGTTCTCCGATTGTTCGACTAACTCCATAAAACAATCACATATTTCATTAAAAAAATCGTCATCTAGCACCTCATCTAAAATCTCATAAAATTTATCCGATTCCTCTTTATCATAATATAAGGTAACTTTTCCATCTTTCACAACAAACAGATGATTTTCAAACCCAAACCCAATTAATTTTTTTAATTCCGGGTTTTCTCCTCGAGACCAGATTCGGATATCTTTTAAAGACCTGCCTATCCGGCTTATATCCTTCATGAATTCTATTTCATCTTTATTTTTTGGAGGTATCATTTTAGGTTTGTATTTAATTGTTTAACAAATTCATAAAGATTAAAATCAAGGGGACATTTCTCTAAAAGAATTTTATTGATATCTTCTGAACTTTCTGATTTTAAAAATCGCGAGCCCTTCAGATCAATAAATTCTTTTGAAACATTGCTATGAGTAATTAACTTTTTTATTCCAATCAATCTATACAATTTATCAAAATCTTCTTCGTTTTCAGTAAATCCAAGAAAATAGAACTTTTTCAAGATATCCTTTATCTTTTCAAAATCTGCTTCAACGTCCAAGTTTTCTTTATTCAAAAGCCTACTTGCCAAAAAAGAAAGATATGTTCTTGATAAAAAATTATTTGGAGAAAGCCAATTACTAAAATCCTTTTTTGAATTATCAAAAAATATCTGTGTCCAAGGGCCTTTTCTATTCTCAAGATATAATTGAAAGGCTTGATTGAAAAAGGAGATCATTCTTGAAACGGGCTCTCTAAAAAATGTGACATATCTTATCTCTCGATCAGGGAAAAACTTTTTTAAATTATAATATACAAAATGCCCCCCGATAAATTTTATATTATCTTTTTCCTCTTGGGAAAGATTTTCAAGAAATTCAAATACTTGCTTCTTGGAAAATAATCTTCTACTTGTCCTCAACATTAGATAACTCTTATCACCTAGGTTGGCTTCAACATTATCTCTGATTGTAGTTCCTCCTGTCTTTGGAATATGTAAAAAAACGTAAAGAGGTTCCATTTTAAATCAAATAAGCAAAATGATAAATCATCCCTTTCTGCCTTACTTCAGGATGAAATAAAACCCCGTAGATTTCTTTATCTTTTGATTTAATTGCTTGCGGAACTCTTCCCTTATTAAAAATTATAAAGTCTTTACTATTAAATTTAACATAATTATCATGAAGATGATAAACTTCTAATTCTTGACCACCTTTAGCCCCTAAAAATCCTTTTTCAAATTTCTCTTTATAAAAACCAATTTCCTTTTTCTTCCCGAATAATGATTTAAAATTATTAATCTTATTACCAAAAACCATCCCGATAATTTGCATCCCAGCACATATCCCGAAAACAGGTTTTTCACAATCCAAAAGCCAATCAAATTTATGGTAATAACCCAAAAATTCATTATCTTTCAAACTTGTTCCGCATATAATTATTTTATCTGCCCGATTAAGAATTCTTTCATCAAGCTGCTTATAATGCCATGTCTCAAAATCAATATTATTTCCAGACAAAACATCTTCAACAGGTTTCACAAATTCATAATAATGAAGTCTTTCTCTGCAAACATTGATCACTAGAATCATCTAACCTCAACCCCCATTCTCCACGCATTCCCTTCTCCAGAAATTTTCTTATCAACAACTTTCAATTCTTTCGAAAACAAAGGACAATTTAAAGCAAAACTTTCAAACTCTCCACCTTCGCCAGCAGGATGGATCTTATATTTCTTTTTCAACTCAACAACTTCAGAGATAAATTTATCATCAATCTCTCGACCCAACCAACTTTCATCTAAAGGAAACGCCGCAACCCCTGTGATTATAATTTTAAATTTATTCTTCACAAGTTCTTTCAAATATCCAACTTCATCCTTTTGCCAAAGAGGATTAAAACATTCCAAATCCAACTTATCGCAAATCTTCTGAATTCTAGAAGATTGGTAGACACTCGCTATAGCCCCTGTAACAATCCCTTCAACTTCATATTCTTCTTTAACTTTCTTAATTACTCTCTCCAGGTCTTTCAATTCTTCTTCTTTCACACCTTCAGTTTTACCAATAACTAAAGGAATTCCCATCACCTCTGCTTGCTTTTCAACTTTATCTATCGACGGCGTATGGAACATATAGCTGTCTTTATTCTCAGACCTAAAAGAAATCAAACAAGCCAATTCATACCCCTCTTTTTTAGCAAGCCAAGCTGAATAAATGCTATCCTTTCCACCTGAAAATAAGACCGCAACTTTCATGAAATTAAAATAAATCAACACTTTTTAAGACTTGTTAATCCACCAATAAACAAATTTATATACTTAAACAACCTTAAAATAATATGACTTCTAATTATGAACCGCCCAAAAGAGAAGGGGATTCTTCCGATTATTCTACTGATGTTCCTCCCAGAGAAGAACCCCGCAGTGAAAGAAATCTTGGAAGACCAAGCAAATTAACAAAATATGCTGTTGCCCCTGTTATTGTTGGTGGAGCTCTTGCTACAGTTCTATGCAACGGAACGATCCAAGCTTCAGGAGATGGCTCTGAAAAAGCCGATGTTACTGCAACCCTATGTAACGGAACAGTCTTAGCTTCAGGAGATGGTTCTAAAGAAGCCGGTTTTGTTGCTCCACCTAGTAATAGAAAATTACCCCCGCCACCCCCAAGATCAATATCTTCCGCCGAGACTCTTCTTGCATGTTGCTGTTGCCCTGTAACTCCTTTAGCAAGAACAGAAGCTAAAAAACCACCAGCACCGCCAGTAGCAATTACAAAACTAAAACATTAATAAAAAAACTTTTTATTCTTCACTAGCCAAAAAAGCCCACCATGGTTTCTTAGAATTAATAACCTCACCAGTCTCAGCATCAACTTGACTTGAAACTTGCATTCTTTTCTTAAACAATCCAAACACCCGAGATTGTTTCTTAGCCCGAACTTCATAAGCCGCACGAGTTTTATTTCCAGAACCAACTTCTTTCAACTCAATAGAACAATTATTAGACTCATTACAAACCCTTAATCTTAATCTTGCTATGGCAGTTTCCGAGGCTGTTTCAGGCATAATTTTAATCTCAGCATTTCTTCCATTCGATAATGTTATTCCCAATTTTGTCTGATTACTTTCATTGTAAGAAGTAAGATTTAATGAAACAGAGACATTTCTTTCATGAGTTTGCAACTCAACCCTCTCCTGATCCATTAGCCTCAATTGAATAGAACCATTTCCAACAGCATAAGAACCATCTTGAACTTGACTTTGAATTCTATTCGCAATTTCAATCTGATTTTGGTCTCCTTGCGCAGCAAAAACTAAGCCCAACATTAAAACACAAACCAAACCAATTAATAAACTCTTTTTCATATCTCTTAAAATAAAATCTAGTTTAAAAACCTTTCCAAACCTAATCAAACATCGCCCCCAAAGGATTCTCAAAATCTTCATTCACTTTTTCAATTCTCTGCTTTTTCTCGTCGTCAAATTCTTTAATCTCTTCTTCAATCTCAGTTCTAAGCTCTTCAAACGGATCAGGGTTATGTTTGAAATAAACTTCTTTCAACCAAATATAAATTTCCTCAAAATGTCCTTCCTGTTGAAGCCAAAGTTTTTTCTGATTCTCCAAATGCAACAGGGGAGAAAAAGAAATTATCCTTTCTTCCTTGTTTGTTCCGATAAGTTCTGTAAAAGCTATCTTCTTTTTCTCGAAATTATTATCAAAATGTGAAGTTATTGAATCAAAAATTTCTTTTATTTTATCTTTAATATTAAAATTCCTTTTGGGCAGAGAAAAAGATGTTTCTCTAAGAGCATTTTTTTTAATCACTTCTTTTTTTATTCTCCTATTTTCAGTTGTTATTGCTTTGCTCAAACTTTCCATAAGTTCAGCAAGCGTAACCTTTTTCGCTCTCGGCAAAGGACTTCGAGGAACAAGTTCAGGAATTTCCTCATCAAGTTCAATTCTTTCCATTTCATATTTTTTCACTTCCTTCTTTCCAAACAAGATATCATCTATGCTTTTAATGTATTTATTCAGAATTATTTCAGACTTAATCCTAAGCAACAAAGCAGCCGCAAGAAGAACTTTACTTGAAACAACAAAATCAGCTTCTTCAAGGTTCTGGATTTTCACAAGATATTTATCTGTCAAAATAACTATATCAATATCCCATGGGTCAAGTTGCTCAGTATTAATCAAATCATAAATCAATTCCCGCCAACCCAAATCTCTTGAAAAAAGCATGTCATGAATTTGCTCTTGACCCACAGAACTTTTCACTTCAATCTCTTTTTTGTTTTCTTCCATGAGATATTCAATTAAAAAGAGTTTAAAAATTATTTGGAGAAACTATTAGATAGATTTATAATATATTTTTCTTATAACCCACTATGAAAAAAAGAGTGTTTGAATTTTTCTTAATCTTAGTTCTCCTATTAGCCTTAACTTTTCTAATGTATTCAAACAACCCAAACATAACTGGAAACATTATCGCCCAAAATTCAGATTACAAAATACGAGAGGT
>Ga0075122_10002612_pt1 | contig 11779 bp, 7 predicted proteins | sample AntAceMetag02UKB_FD_69790 | JGI IMG/M metagenome (GOLD analysis project Ga0075122, IMG submission 69790) | Saline lake microbial communities from Ace Lake, Antarctica - Antarctic Ace Lake Metagenome 02UKB | ecosystem: Environmental > Aquatic > Non-marine Saline and Alkaline > Saline | place... | reverse complement strand
ACTGGTTGCCCGAAGTCTTAGTTTGTCAATCTCTTTGTTGATATCAGCATCTTTGGAAATATAGGTATCGGTTTGGGGAATATAAGCCTCGGGCTGATAATAATCATAGTAAGAAACAAAGTAAGAAACAGCGCTATCGGGAAAAAATTCTTTGAATTCCTGATAAAGCTGAGCGGCCAGTGTTTTGTTGTGAGAAATCAGTAAAACCGGTTTTTGGGTTTGCTCAATTACATTGGCAACCGTATAAGTCTTTCCAGAGCCGGTAACTCCTAAAAGAACCCCGAATTTCTCACCATCATTAACTAGTTTGGTGAGCTTATCAATTGCCTGTGGCTGATCGCCGGTTGGTTTAAAGCTGGCCTTGAGTTTAAATTTCATCTTCTTATTTTATCACTTAAATCCATACCCCCCACCTAGTTAAACTTATCTTTTGGTGATAAAATTAAGTTTCGACCTATGCTATGGATAAAAATATGAAAAACCAAAATAAAGACCCAGAAATTGTTATCAAGGGTGCCCGAGAGCATAATCTTAAGAATATTAATGTTAATATTCCCAAAGGTAAGCTGGTGGTTTTTTCCGGTGTAAGTGGCTCGGGCAAATCAAGCTTGGCAATGGATACTCTTTATGCCGAAGGTCAGCGTAGGTATGTGGAATCGCTTTCTTCTTATGCCCGGCAATTTTTGGGGATGATGAAACGTCCTAATGTGGATACTATTGATGGGCTTTCACCGGCAATTGCGATTGACCAGCATGGACTTTCCCATAATCCCCGTTCTACTGTCGGTACGGTAACGGAAATTTATGATTATCTGCGAATTTTATTTGCCCGGATTGGCCGTCCTCATTGCCCGAAATGCGGCCGGGAAATTGTCCGCCAAACAAGTATAAGCATTACCAAGAAGGTCAAGCAAATTATTGAGGAAAAGCTGTCTTTAGAAAAAACTGCCAGATATTTGCTTTTGGCTCCTATTGTTCGGGATAAGCGAGGCGGGTTTTCAAAACTGCTTAATAATCTTGAAAGAAAAGGTTTTGAGCAAGTCCGTATAGACGGCCACATATTGAACCTTTCTGAGGACATTCTTCTTATAAAAACCAACCGCCATAATATAGATGTTGTTATTGATCGTTTTTCTTTTGTTAAAACCAAAAGCTTGTCTTTAAAAAAAGAAGAAAAACGAATTCTGAATGATGTAGAGATTGGCTTGGAAATGTCAGACGGATTAGTGATTTTGTCTGAAGTTTTGGATAAAAGTTTTACCTTGCCGGCACGTCCAAAAAAAATGTTTGATCATCTTTATTCGCAGCGCTTTTCCTGTCCTGTTTGTAATATTTCTTTGGCTGAGATCGAACCAAGATTGTTTTCTTTCAACTCTCCGCAAGGCGCTTGTCCGGAATGCAACGGCATTGGCGCAAAGCTTACTATTGACCGCAGCCGGGTTTCCCCTTTCCGGGCAGAAATGCTCGAGAGACAGTATTATAAAACCACTTCTGATACTATCAGGGAGGAAATTGAAAAACTGATGATTAAGGAAACTTGTTCATTGTGCCACGGCTCCCGGCTGAAAAAAGAATCTTTGAGTGTGACTATTGATGGGAAAAACCTTGCTCAGATTTCGGGCTTGGCACTAAATAAGCTAGCTTATTGGATGAAATCTTTTACTAAAAATCTGGATTCTGAAAAAGAAAAGGAAATCTCCTCCCCTATTTTAAATGAAGTAGGCAGCCGGCTTAACTTTCTTATTGCTGTTGGTGTTGATTATTTAAGCTTAGACCGGACGGCTTCAACTTTATCTGTCGGAGAGGCTCAGAGAATTCGCTTGGCCTCTCAAATCGGAGCTGGTTTAACGGGAGTACTTTATGTTCTTGATGAACCGACAGTAGGACTGCACCAGCGCGATACACAAAAACTTATTAAAACTTTGATTAATCTGCGGGATTTGGATAATACTGTGGTGGTGGTGGAGCATGATCAGGAAATATTGAATTCTGCTGATTGGGTAGTGGACTTTGGTCCGGGAGCGGGTAAAAAAGGCGGACAGATAGTAGCTTCCGGCTCACCGGCTGATTTGAAAAAAAACTTAAAATCACTTACCGGGAAATATCTTTCCGGTAAAAAAAAGGTTAGCATTAAAGGGAGAAATAAAACAACAAATGGGATTTTAACAATTTCCGGATGTCAGCAGCATAATTTAAAAAACTTGACTGTTTCTTTTCCTTTGCATACTTTTACCTGCATTACCGGGGTTTCCGGCTCCGGCAAGTCGAGCTTGATTCATGATACTTTGTATCCGGCTGTTAAAAAATCGCTGAATTATTTTTCTCACCAAAAACAAGGCAAATATAGCGAGCTTTTAGGAGCAGAAAAAGTACATAATGTGCTTTTGGTTGACCAAAGCCCTATCGGCCGGACCAGCAGATCCAATCCGGCTACTTATACCGGTGTTTTTACTGATGTGAGAAAACTCCTTTCGGAAACACGGGAAGCTAAACTGCGCGGTTTTAATCCCGGACGCTTTTCTTTTAATATTGACGGAGGGAGATGCGAGGCTTGCCGGGGACAAGGGGTTATTAGGGTAGAAATGCAATTTTTGCCTGATGTCTGGGTAGAGTGCGAGGAATGCAGAGGAAAACGGTTTAAGGACGAGGTTTTAGAAGTTGAATATAGGGAGAAGAATATTCATGATATTTTACAGATGACCATTGATGAGGCGATTGTATTTTTTGGCTCATTCCCAAAGATTTTAAAAAAACTACTGGTTTTGGAAAAAATCGGCCTGGAATATTTACAGCTCGGCCAGCTGTCGCCGACTTTATCGGGCGGAGAATCCCAACGGCTCAAGCTCAGCAGGGAGCTGATAAAAAGCCAAAGGAACCATACTTTGTATTTATTGGATGAGCCGACTACGGGACTTCATTTTGCTGATGTGGAGAAACTTCTTAAAGTAATAAGAGAATTGGTGGAAAAAGATAATACAGTTATTGTGATTGAGCACAATCTTGATATGATCAAAAATGCTGACTGGGTAGTGGATTTGGGACCGGAAGGCGGACAGGCCGGAGGGGAAATTGTTGCACAAGGAACTGTTGAAGATGTAGCAAGGGATAAAAAAAGCTGGACAAGTAAATACCTTAAAAAATATGTCAAAGCTTAAAAACAAAATCAAAAGTCTTCCAAAGCGTCCGGGTATTTATATATTCAAAAATAAAGTGGGGGAAATAATCTATATTGGCAAGGCTTTGAGCTTAAAAAACCGGGTTGCTGATTATTTCCGGCAAAAACATCCTGACGCTAAAACTAAACAATTGGTCTCCCAAATAGATAATTTTGAATATCATGTGCTTGCTTCTGAGTTTGATGCCCTAATGCTTGAAGCCAAGCTTATCAAAGAGCACAAACCTAAATACAATATCCGGCTGAAGGATAATAAGAGGTATTTATATATCGGTATTACCAAAAAACCTTTTCGGATTTTTCCTTTACGACGGCCGGAATTGGAAGAAAATCTTTATGATTGGTTCGGGCCTTTTCCTTCCAGCGGAGAAGTGCGCCAAGTATTAAGAATACTCAGAAGACTTTATCCTTATTGCTCTTGTAAAAATCCTCCAAGAAGACAATGTCTTTACAGCCATATTAAACTTTGTCCGGGTTATCAAAAACTTGACACTGTTAAATATCAGCAAGAGATCAATAAAATAAGACGGATTTTGAACGGCAAGTCCAGCCGTTTGATTATAAGCGACTTGAAAAAACAAATGAGTGTTTCAGCAAAAAAACTGGAATTTGAAAAAGCCCAAAGAGTTAAAGAGCAGCTTTCTGCTTTTGTTAATATAACTCAATTCTGGCGCAAGATTCCCAATGACGATCTGGTTTGTGGCAAAGCGCTTATATCCCTAAAAAGACTTTTTATTAAATATCAAAATATTGATCCGATGATTATCAGCAAGATTGAAGGTTTTGATATTTCTAATTTAGGAAAAAATATTATTGTTGGGGCAATGGTTTGTTTTGTTGATGGACAACCGGAAAAAACACTTTATAGAAAATTTAAAATTTCCTCCCCCGGGTGGATAGCAAAACAAAACGATCCCGGTTCAATTAAGCAAATTATTAGCCGGCGGCTTAATCACCCTGAATGGCTGTATCCGCAGGTAATATTAGTTGACGGCGGTAAAGGGCAAATTTCCAGTGCCTTTGAAGCAATAAAGGAAAAACAGCTAGATACTCAAATTTGCCTTTTGGGATTGACTAAAAAAAAAGAAACCATTGTAATACCAATAATGGAGAAAAGAAATATTGTCGGCTGGGAAATGCTAAACTATTCTGAAAATAATCCTACTTTACAGCTTCTTCAACAAATTAGAGATGAATCCCACCGCTTTGCGCATAAATATTACAAAAAATTATATTTAAAAAAACCTTTTAATGAAATAATGAATAATTAATATTTTTTATGTACGCTTTACTTCAATACTGCGAAGTATCGTAGTAAAGCGTACCTTTTATTAGAAAATAGAATTTGCTTCTATTGGATTTAGTAAGTTTTTAGTAGAATAAAACTGTGAAGCGGGTAGGAAAAATTACTAAAAAAATATTAAAGCTTTTTGGGCCGGGGTTTATAAGCGGTGCGGCAGATGATGATCCCTCCGGTATAGCTACTTATTCCCAAACCGGGGCAATTTTCGGCTACAAACAATTATGGACTTCTCTTTTTGTTTTTCCGTTTTTGACGGTGGTCCAGGAGATGTGCGGCCGGATCGGCATAGTGACCGGCAAAGGATTGGCGGGGGTAGCGAGAAAGCACTATTCCAAGCCAGTTCTTTTTTTCAGCGTTGGGCTTTTGGCTTTGGTTAATATTATTAATATCGGCGCCAATTTAGGGGCAATGGTTTCTTCGGTCCAATTGCTTATCGGTATTCCTACAGTAATTCTTTTTGCCGGTATAGTATTTGGCAGTTTAGCTTTGCAAATATTTGTACCCTACAAAGCTTATTCCAGATATCTTAAATATCTTGCCTTTGCACTTCTGGCTTATATTATTACTGCTTTTTTGGTCAAACAAGACTGGCCCCAAGCAATTTATTTTACTGTTGTACCTAATTTCAATTTTTCCAAAATATATTTATTGAATATTATCGCTATTCTCGGCACTACTATTTCGCCGTATCTTTTTTTCTGGCAGGCAGGAGAGGAAGTTGAAGAAGAAGTTGCTAACCATAAAATTAAAGGAATGGGATGGGGAACTCCGAAAATTAATATTAGAGATATTAGGCAGATGAGAAGCAGTACAATTGCAGGAATGTTTTTTTCTTGTTTGGCAATGTATTTTATTATCCTGACAACGGCTTCAACTCTCCATGTTCATGGTATAGAAAACATTGAAACTGCGGCGCAAGCGGCTGAAGCGATAAGGCCGTTTGCCGGTAATTTTACTTTCTTGCTTTTTACGCTGGGAATAATCGGCACTGGTCTTTTGGCAAATCCTGTTCTTGCCGGCTCTGCTTCTTATGCTGTTTCCGAATGTTTTGGGTGGAAAGAGGGGCTTTACCGCAAATTAAAAAGCGCTAAGGGTTTTTACGGTATTATTATTGCTGTTACTATTATTGGTCTTTTAGTAAATTTTTCTTCAATACCGCCATTTAAAATGCTTTACTATTCAGCAATTCTTAACGGAATATGCGCTCCGCCGCTTCTAATTATGATTATGTATATTTCTAACAACAATAAAATTATGGGGAAATACACTAATAGCAGATTTTCTAATATATTGGGTGGGATAATTATTGCAGTTATGAGCGCGGCAACTATAGGATTGGTAATTACCTATTTGTAAAATAGACTATTCTTCTTGTCCGCCGCCGATAATCACCAAGGCATCAAAAGCACTATTTTCATCGAGGTTTGCTGAAGAAGAAGCAAGCTCGTATTCATCTGAAAAATCATCTTTAAGCATTTTAAGATATTCTTCTTTTGACTCCTTTATCTCTATTTCGGTTTTTTCATAATCATAAGCACCGGCATTGCCTGTCTGTACTTTTTCGTATCCTAAGCTTTCTAAATATACTTTGGCTTTATTGGCACTGCCCTTTTGACCGTTGCCGTTTAGGACTTTGACAATCAAATTGCTTTGCTTTATTTGGCCGCTTAGAGTTGCTTCGGCACTCTGGGTGGCAATAACTGCCTCAACACTGCTGGTGGCTTCTTTTGACTCATCAATCATTGAAGAATCAGGCGAAGAAAAAATTTTGTCTGCATCTTCTGTTTGTTTTTGCTGGAATGAATTGCGATAAACCCAGTAGCCTCCGCCGGCAAGCCCAATCAGAAAAAGAAGAAAAACCAAACTCAAAATTACTTCTCTTCTCATTAGAAAATATTTCTTTTCCAGTGTTTCTTCCACTTCTTCTTTAAATTCTTCTTTTTCCTTAAAATCTTTCATTGGAAAAACAGCCTTATTGTCAGTTTTTGGCTCATGTTTAGGCTCGGGTTTTGACTCAGCTTTTGGTTCAGGTTTTGGCTCGGGTTTTTCCAAAGCTTCTTTTGGCTGATCCTTTTTGGGGAATTCTTTGCTTGTTTTTGCTTGTTTTTTATTAGGCATTGTTTTGTCCTTAGTCGTTAGTCTGTAGTCTAAAGAAAATTATCTTTATTATTGAATGAATTGTCAAGGGGAATTGTTTTATATAATAAAGGCCTTTAGGAGTTTATCTAAGCTTATAAAGGCAACGGCGACTGTTTGGTCGGCAGCGCCATAATAAACAAATAATTTTTCTTTTATAACAACAGATCCGCAGGCAAAAACTGTTCCCGGTCTTAATCCCTTATTTTCATAGCTTTCTTTTGGTTCTAAAATTGGATAATCCAGCTGGCTTATTATTCTTACCGGATTATCCAAATCCAAAAGCATTGCTCCTAATCGATATTTGTTATCATGTCTTGAATGTCCGTGATAGATAAGCAACCAGCCTATAGGGGTTTTTATGGGAGGGCTGGCAATGCCAATTCTCTTGCTGTCCCAATTGTTGATTTTCGGGCACATTATTATCCTGCCTCCAAGCCACCTGTTCTCTCCAAAGTAGAGATTATCCACCTGATCAATCCAGATACAACCGCCAATACGATGAAAAAAAACATATTTTCCTTTTATCTTTTCCGGAAAAACACAGGCATTTTTGTCACTTCTGCTAGGACAAGAGATCATTTTTGCTTTTTCCCAATTCCACTTCTTGTTAATAAAATCCTTTACTTTTATTGAAGTCAGTATAATATGTGTCGGGTTTTTGCCGTCAAAAGCGGTATAGCACATATAAAAACGATCTTTTATTTTTGTAATTCTTGGATCTTCACAGCCGGAATCAATCGATTGATGGGTTTTTTTTTCAAAATCTTCCTGGGGAGTATAGATAGGCTTATCCAATCGCTTATCAATATTTACTCCATCTGGGCTTGAGGCATATCCCAAAACAGAAACATTTTCTTTCCCCATTGCCCGATAAACAATATGCACCCTGCCTTTTTCGTAAACAGCGGCTGGGTTAAAAGTATATTTGCTCTCCCAGTCATGTTCTTTTATCGGCTCAATTATGGGATTATTTTTATATTTCTCAAGCTTTACAGGTTCTCTTTTTTGAGTTATTAGAACCTGTTTTTTTTCAACTTTCATTTCTTTGAGAATATCTTTTACATTTGCTTCCGCCAGACAGCAAGTGGTATCAGCCGCTCCATAATAAATGCTTAATTTGTTGTTGTGAATGTAAGCACCGGAAGGGAAAATTACATTAGGAACTTGGCCGTAAAGCTCATATGTTTTTTCGGGAACCAATAATGGCTCTTTGGTCCGGCCGATTATTTTTAAAGGGTTTTTAAGATCCAGTAAAACCGCTTCAATGCCGAAAACAGGAGGAGGTTTAAGATAGTTTTTTATATATGAATATATAACCAGCCAGCCGTCGTCGGTTTTTACCGGCTGGGCTCCAACTTCTATTTGATCGGCATCCTCTCTCTGCAGGGAGATAAGATTATCCTTTATTTGCTCCTGCCAGTCTAACCAGTATTTTTGAGACCAAATTTGCTTTTCTTTGTCAAAAAAAGCCAAAGCTATTTTTGAGGGAGGCCTATCGGTATCAATAGTTAAGATAGAAACAATTTTTCCGTTGATTTTTTCCGGAAAAAGGGCCATTGCTTTGGAATTGAAATGAGTTACCAAATGCTTTTCGCTGATCTTCTGAAAGTCAGAGGTTATGGCAAGGGCAATTTTTATATCCTCAGCTTTTGGAGGGTATTTTCCAATGGCAGTATAAAAAATATAGTATTTACTGCCGAGTTTTGTTACTCTTGGATCTTCACAGCCGAATTGCTCATAATCAAATTCCGGAGAAATAAAAAGTTTTCTATTTTGAAAGTTTATTCCGTCTTTGCTTTGAGCATAGCCGATTGAAGAAAGAGATATATTATGATTGTAATAGCATTTTTTCTGGGAAACCGCCCGATAAACAAAATGAAAAAGCTCTTTATCTTTGACTATGTTTCCGTTAAAAACAGCACTTGCTTCCCACTTATTATTTTTATTGGGAGAAAGTATTGGATTTTGCGGATAGCGTGTTATGTTTATCATAAAAAGAAAGGTTCTGTTTGAATCATCTGCGGTTTGACTTTTTCTGTTCCTGATAATTTCAGCTTATCGGTAAACTCGCTTAAATTAGTTTGGGCAACGCAGGTTACCATATCGGCTCCGCCATAATAAACTTTTAGTTTATCTTTAATAACAACAGCGCCGCAGGGATAAGCAACTCCGTATTTAAAACCTTCATTTTCATAATTTTTTGTCGGTTCCAAAATCGGACTGTTTGAGCGGTACAATACTTTGGCAGGATTGTTTAAATCAAGAAGCATTGCCCCCATCTTGTATTTGGAATCATCTTTGTCATCGACTGCATGATAAATTGCCAGCCAGCCGTCTTTGGTCTTAATCGGGGTCGGTCCAACACCAACTTTCCGGCTATCCCAGCAGTCTTCTCTTGGTTTGATATGATGTTCTCCTTTGAGCCATGTTTTGCCGTCAAAATTTAAGCTATCTACATAATCAACAAGAATATCCGGAAATATGCGGTGAAAAATAACATACTTGTTGTTTACTTTTTCCGGTAAAATGCAGGCGTTTTTATCAACGAAGCCTGGTTTTGAAATCAAAACCGACTTTTCCCAATTAAAACGGTGGGCTAAAAAATCATCTGCTTTTATGGAAGTTAAGGCAACTCTTGGAGGGTTTGAGCCGTCATAGGCTACATAGGTCAGATAAAAACGGTCTTTTATTTTGGTAATCCTCGGGTCCTCACAGCCGCCGCAGCCCGGCCCTGACGTATAATCTGATTTTTGGCCGGCCACAAAAATACCGGGTTTTTTGGAAGAAATATAAATTGGATAATTAAGCCTTTTGTTGAAATTTAATCCGTCTTTGCTTTTGGCGTATCCCAAAACAGACATATCAGTATTGCCGACCGCCCGGTATATCAAATGAACTTCGCCCTCATCATAAACTGCTGTTGGGTTGAAAACTGCTTTGGACTCCCAATGATTTTCGGCTATTGGCTTAAGAATAGGGTTTTTTTTGAATTTGTTAATAATAGGAGCAAAATAGTCGTGGCGGTATTTTTGGAAAACTGATTCCTGATAGGAGTGTATTATAGTAAAAATCTTTTTGTTTGAGTCCTGCCAATAGGCAAGCAAATTATCATCGAGTTTTACTATGCCTATGGGTAAAATAGGATTTTCCTGCAACTTTTTGTTTTGCTTCCAAATCGGCTGATTAGAGTGCCATTTAATTTTTTCAGGGTTGTTTTTGTCAAATAAAATGGCATAAACAGAATAATCTGTTGGGTTTTTATTGTTTTCGTAGAGGTAATAGATGACCAAAATGCCTTCATCAGACGTCTGTACTATTGCGATTTTTATTTTATGGGTTTGGCTTAGCTGGCTTGGCAATTTTAAGAGCGGTTTTTTGTCTGTGTGCCATGTTATAAAATCTTCTGACTGGGCAATTTTTATTGATTTGCCGCCAAAGTATAAAATAAAGTTGTTGTTGTGGCTTACGGGAGATATCATTCCACTGCCTTGTACTTTAGATACTTTCCCCATTTTTTTCCAGCTGATAAGATCTTCTGAAAAAGCGGTCTGCAGGCAGCTTTTGTTTTGAGATATGTGCCTGTAGGTTAAAAGATAAATGTCATTAAAGGGGGTAATTCTGAAATCATGGCATTTGGCTATATCTTCTTTTTGATTTTTTTCGTTTGATATTTCAGCTTTTTTGCTTTTTGGTTTGAACCCATAGCCGTCTTCGCTGATGTTCAGCTGAAAATTGCCCTTTTTACAAAATTTACTAGAGGAAAAAAGCAAGATTTTATAATTTAGACAAGCGACTCCCAAATAGCGTGTAAATTTGTCTTTATTCATGGCAGGATAGAATTAACTTCATTAAGAAACCACACTTTCGTGTTAGTTTAATATTAGCAATAAAGAAAAAGCCTGTCTAGTAGGAGTCTGTATCTGCCCGCTTGGAAGTTTAATCCACCACACAAGACCCGATTTTTTATAATCAGGTCTTGTTATTATTCTATAAAGTCCATATCTAACAATACCCTTTATCTTCAACAAATAGTGAATTATTTAAAGGAGTTTTGCAGTTTTCTATTAAAGAAGAATGATCAATTTCGGTAAAAGTATCAAAAAATTAAAACTTAAAAACCGGAAATTAAATTCTTAGTAATTAGAAATCTCTTCTTGGACCTTGAGAATCTCTGGGTTGTTTAGGACGAGCCTCATTAACAACAAGATTTCTTCCGTTCATGTCTTTTTCATTAAACATTTCAATTGCTTTCTTAGCTCCGGCATCATCTGCCATCTCTACAAAACCAAAACCTCTTGATCTGTTGGTTTGGCGGTCGCTAATAACATTAGCGCTGGTTACTGTACCTGCCTGGGAAAAAAACTCTGCCAGCTGGTCGCTGGTAGTACTATAATCGAGATTACCTACATATAAATTTGTAGCCATATATATCTTCACCTCCCTTCGGTTTGAATTAACTTATGATTGTATCAGAAAAAGCATTAAAAATAAATAAGCAAACTAATAATGGTTTTTTTCTTTTAAAACAAATTTTTCCTGTTCAATAAAATACTGGCAGGCAGTTAAAACTGCAATATTGATAAAAAGAACAAATATTGCCGATAATTGCTCTTCATAGAACAGAAAAAACTGCGTCAGGAAAATTGATATTAAAACTGCTCTTTTAAACATTTCGTAAGCAGAGAGCCTTTTGTGCTGGTGCCAGTAATATACGCCTCCCAAAACCAATGCCCCGGATATTAAAGAAGAAATAAGCCTCCCCCAATCGGCAAAAGCCATTTTTGGAGTAAATTGAAAGCCACCGGCCACTAAGCCTAGGAGAGATGAGCCGACAAACAACAAAACTAAAATACTGGCAAACCATTTATTTCTAACAAGTTTACGATAATTTTTATATAAAAAATTTCTTATTACAGACAATAAATCGGGAATTGTTGATGATTGCGGCTTAATTTCCGAAAGCATTTTCCTAAGAGGCGTTACCACCGGACTTTTGGTGCTGCTTTTAGAAAGAAAAAACAAGGCTTTTTTTCTTTCCTGCTCATCAAGATCATGCAAAACTACTTCTTTGGTTATCTCAAGCGCATTAACAGCATAATCTTTGTCTGAAAGGCGGATAAGTTTTTCGCCCAAGCGCATGGCAAAAAAGAAAAGGATAAAAA
>Ga0075122_10002609_pt1 | contig 11788 bp, 19 predicted proteins | sample AntAceMetag02UKB_FD_69790 | JGI IMG/M metagenome (GOLD analysis project Ga0075122, IMG submission 69790) | Saline lake microbial communities from Ace Lake, Antarctica - Antarctic Ace Lake Metagenome 02UKB | ecosystem: Environmental > Aquatic > Non-marine Saline and Alkaline > Saline | place... | reverse complement strand
AAACCAACTCTGCCGATGTTGTGCCATGCCCTGACTGTGCCACCGCTACGACTGAGGGGGCGTGTCCCGAAGACTGTATACAACGCGCAGGGCGGTCGTGCCTGCTCAGCACCAACCATTGCACACGCAGGGCAGAGGATTTCTACACCCCAACAGGAGAGAGTGACTAACATGGACACACAGTTATTTGCTGACCCGGTTTTCTGGCAAGGCGCGATGGTAGGAGTTTCCATCACATGCGTGCTGATTATATCCATTGGCAGCACTATACGCTGGCTGGTGGAGAGGTCGCCACCCCAACAGGAGAGAGTGACACATGGCTGAACTGACTGATAGACAGAACTTCTCGTGTGAATGTGACTATTGCAGCAATGACGAGTCTCCATTATGCCCACGCAACAAGGCCCCCACCGCTACGACTGAGGGGTGTGAGACGTGCGGGGGGAAGAAGTACGTGCCCGATAGCGACTTCGATGGTGAGCCTACGCCATGCCCCGACTGCGGGGGAACAGGAGAGAGTGACAATGGGTGAACTGAAAATCGCAATCACGTATGATGGCCCACTGGACACCGGGGTTGACGATAGGTTGCGCAAGGCCATGGAGTCCATCGGTGGCAAATGGTACGCACAAGGCACAGACCGTACCACTGGCGTGCGCGACTTGGCCTTTGACTTGGGTGCAGCCCCCACCGCTACGACTGAGGGGGGCGATGGGTCGCCGTGTCCGCAATTCTCAAGGGAACTTGTGCCAGACGGTGACAACCACCACCACACAGAGGTTCCATGGTGCAATTCTGGGGGCGTAATGAGAGCGGGCCACGCCGAAGACTGCCGATGCCTAAAGTGCCACAGAGAACACAAGGGAGCATTCGTGCCCACCCCAACAGGAGAGAGTGATGAAGTGTAGAAACTATCTGTGTGTCGGCTTCTATGGAGCCAGCAATGAGGTGTGTGGTATGTCTGGCCGTGCCGTTCGCAACTGCAAACACCGCAAGGATTTCGAGCGCATCGTTCGCGCTGGCCATGGGATGCAGTCGGAGTCCAATGCAGACGAAGCCCGTGGTGGGCAATTTATGATGGAGTTAACCCGTTCCAAGGAGAAGTAGTTATGAGCAAGAAAATCGAGTATGTGGTAGAGGTTCGCGTATCGGCAGAAGAAGACGGACAGGCGATTGCGTTCGTCAAGGCAGTACAGAAGTGGTGTGAGGATGAAGAACAGACGCTGGTGGAGACATCGGGCGTCTCGCTGGGGCCATGGCCGCGCGACTCAGAAACCTTGAGCGACGGACAGATAAAGAAGCGGGCCGCCAAGCTGCTCCAGCGGCACAGTGCCTACTCCATCGGCGACTGTGATGTGGCCATTGCCGAAATCAACGGCATTGTGTCGGCCGCCTAGCAAACGGGTGACGTTTAGGGTGGCGTGGACTGTCCAGTAGCCTGGAATGTGGCCGAAAGGCTAGGAGCAACATGTATCGCGGCGTAGCGTCCGCGCAGAAAGCACCACCCTGTCACCTAACCACCCCAACAGGAGAGAGTGACACATGAACAAGACTGAATGGATAACAGAGAGAACCCGCATCATATCTGACATGCTGGACAACCCAGACGAGAACGGTATCTACCCCACCACCAAGTGCTACGAAGAGCTTGACGCGCTCTACGACGCCATAGCCCCCACCGCTACGACTGAGGGGGAGACTTGCGACAACTGTGGACGCGGTGACTGTCGGTTTGCGCGCCCGAACGAGGGGACCTCTTGTCGCTACTACACCCCAACAGGAGATGACAATGGCTGAACTGAGCGAGGCATACGAACAGCAAGTGGGGGAGTCTGCCACGTATCGCAAGCTATCCAGCACCTACCACACGCTCAGATATGTGCGGTGGTTGGAGGCCATTGCCACACCCCTGATGAAAAGTAAGGAATGCCCGCATTGTGGTGGTGATGGGAAGTTCATGGACAAGGGGGAGTCGTACCCCTGCACGCTTTGCGAGGGCTCTGGCCGCGTCATGGCCGTTGAGAGCCGCACCCCCACCGCTACGACTGAGGGGTGGGTGGCAGTGGAGGACGGGCTGCCACACGACGATATGTGGTGTGCCCTTCTCAACCACGGGAATCAGAGAATGCTTGGGTGGTGGAATGCCACGCACGAATGTTGGTGCTACCGGGGCAGATGGCGCCAAGGAATAGCGGCGTGGCTCCCATTGCCAGAGGCACCACCAGAAGCGGTCTGTGGTGAATGCGGACAGCGACTCCCCGACGCCCCGCCCCCAACAGGAGAGAGTGACAATGGCTGAACAAGAGACGGTGATTGAAATACTTGAGGACTACGCCGACACGCGGGACAGGTGGAACACCGTGCCCAACAAGTACCCAGACCCCAGCGCATTCAACGAGCGAATTAGGGCCGTGTTCCGCACCCCCGCCGCTACGACTGAGGGGTGTGAGGGGTGTGACAGCATCGGCTCAATCGTATTTTGCCCGCCATGTGAACGCTACCCCAAGAAGCGCATCGACTGCTTCACCCCAACAGGAGAGAGTGACAATGGCTGAACGATACCTAACACACGGGAAGGTGGTGTGGGATACCAAGAAGGGGCCAGCCAACCCCCTCTGCAAGTGCGAACAGGAAGAGGTGAGCCGCCATATAGCCAAGGCCCTCAACGAATCCGAGACAGTGCTGGCACTTATGGACGAACTCGAAGAGCGCAACACCTACGGGGCCAAGTACCACATTGGGAGTATCCAAGAGGTAATCGACGCCATCCGTGCCGCACTTGCCACCCCAACAGGAGAGAGTGACAATGGATAGCACAGACGGTTGCACATGCCAGTCATGTGGTAGAACTTACAAGGTTGACCTGCTGGTTTCCGATGAATTGTGGAAACGGATTAGGCCAGCGGGCAAGGCTGAAGGCGCTGGAATGCTTTGTGGTGGCTGCATGGTGTTACGCATTGAGGGGCTAGGGATGTTCGGTGTGTATCGTGTTGGCGCTGTCAAAAAGGAGTGCGATGGGTGCGGGCGGGACCCGTTCAACGCCCTCTGTGATAAGTGTGACAGGCTGCCGCGTCCCGACCATTTCATCACCCCAACAGGGGAGAGTGACAATGGCTGATAGGTACGAAGTAGACAAAGAGAGCTGCGACAGTTGGTGTGTGTGTGACACGACCACCCCAGTGGGTAAGCCAGATATTTGGTGCCACTCTTCCAGCGAGACGCACGCTCACCGCATAGCTAAGGCTCTCAACGCCACCCCCACCGCTACGACTGAGGGGTGTGAACACACGTGGCAAACGCCCATGTTCAAGGTTGAGCGTTGCAGAGACTGCGGTAAGCTCCGCGAATTGGCGTACCCCCCAACAGGAGAGAGTGGCAAGGGTGGCGCGAACGAGGGGAAAGGAGTAGATTAGTGCAGAGCCTGGAAACTCCGAATACAATAGGGTTGGCCCAGTCCATTAAACGAGTGCGATATCTTCCAGGCTCTCGTACTCGGCCCTTATTGTGTGGGCCTGGAGGAGTTGTGGAAACGAAGTATTGTCCCGGGTGTAAAACGACAAAGCCCACCACCGCGTTTTCCAAGTCGCGGGGGCGCTACGATGGCCTACAGGGCTGGTGTAAGGCGTGCAAGGTCGAGCAGCAGCGGTCCACGCCAGAAAAGAGGCGGGTGTGGGACGCGGACTACCGGCGCAACAACCCCGAGAGCATCCACGAATCAAACACCCGCTGGGCACACAAGCCAGAGGTTATGAAAAGGAGGCGCGCGCGTGGTTTGGCGCGAATGAGGAGAGAGCGCTGGACGCCGGCCGCAGTGGCACGGCAAAGAGTGAGAAAGGCGTGCCGAAGAGGAGAGCTTGTGCGCCCCGAAATCTGTTCGCGATGCGGCAGGGCGCCCGTGAGGGGAACAATCCATGCCCACCACGAAGACTACGGCAAGCCACTGGAGGTGGTGTGGGTGTGCCAAAAATGTCACACAGCAATTCACATATTAAAGGAGGGGCTGAATGAATGATGCACCGATGGTAGTCGAACAGAGCGCGATGGAGATTGCCAACCGCGCTGATATTGAGATGCAAATTTCCACAGCGCGCAAGTATCCGCGCAGCGTGCAAAAGGCGTCGCAGGCCATCGTTACCATGGCCACGATGGATGAAGACACCGCCGCCGCGTGCGGATACGTTATTCCTCGGGACGGGAAGGAGATCGACGGCCCCTCTGTGCGCTTGGCAGAGATAGCCGCCAGTCAGTGGGGCAATATGCGCATCAAAAGCTACGTGGTGGATATTGGACAGAAGTTTGTTACGGCAGAGGGCGTCGCCCATGACTTGGAGAGCAATATGGCATATTCAATTCAGGTCCGACGCCGCATCACGAAGAGTAGCGGCCAGCGGTACAGTGACGACATGATTATGACGACCGCGAACGCTGCGTGTTCAGTAGCATTCCGCGAAGTTACGTTCAAGGCGATCCCGCGGGCCTATGTCAACAAAGCGTACCATGCGGCGCGCCGCATTGCCGTCGGCGACGAGTCCAAGCTCCCCGAACGCCGCGAGAAGATGCTCAAGCGCTTTGCTGTTCACGGCGTGACCTCGGTAATGATCCTACAGTTCGTCGCGCGTCCGTCTATCGAGGAGGTCGGACTCGCAGACCTGCAGAGATTAATGGGTGTGTACACTGCGGTGGCAGACGGTGACGTATCTGTCCGAGAAGTTTTTGGCGGTCAGAAGTCAGAGCCGAAACCTGCTCCCGCTCCAAAATCAGAACCGGCCCCTGCGGCAGTGAAGCCTGAGCCTGTTGAGGCTGCTGCTCCGGCTGAGCAGAAGGAAGAGGTCCCTGCTGCTGCGCCACCGCCTGCCGAGGAAAAGCCCAAGGGGCGCGGCCGGCCCAAGGGTGCCAAGAATAAGGCAAAGGCTGAGCCCACTCCTCCTGCACAGGAAGAGGCACCTGTTGAGCCTGCACCCAAACAGGAAGCTCCCGCTGGCCAGTCTCCTCAGCAGGAATATGAGACCCTTCTGCTCCAGCTTGAGACACAGGGCAAGGGTGAGCAGTTGAGCACGGTGATGCAGCAGTCCGTCAAGGTGCTGGATAAAACCATCGACGAGTTCACTGACGACGACTACGTGCAGGTCAACGCCGAACTGAGGAAGGCTCTCAATGGGTGAGAACAAACACGACTTGTTGGGTCCATCGAGCCTTGGTCTTCGCCACCTCTGCCCTGGGAGCGCTAATCTCCAACGCCAGAAGGAGGTTCCGGAGGAGGAAGAGTCCTCTGCTGCGGCCACTCGAGGAAGTGCGCTTCACAAATTGGCCGCGGATGCCCTTGGCGATGTGGATATCACCATATCGTTGGCGGCTATTGAGCAGGGTGATGTCAACGCGGTCAACTGGTGTGTCGAGCAGTGCCGCGAAATCCACAAGGACTTCCCGGGTATACTGAAAACCGAGCAGGAAATCTCGCTGAAGGATGTTGGCATAGAAAAAGGCACTATCGATGTGCTGATTGTCCAGCCCGGGGAAGGCGTCACTGTCATTGACCACAAATTTGGCATGATGGAGGTGCCACCACCTGAGTACAACTGGCAGATGAAGGCGTATGCATGGGCCGCGCGCAATAAATACGGTGGCGAGTCCGTGTCTGCTGTCATTCTCCAGCCAGAGCTCGAGCCGTCGCGCAGGTTCAAGGAACACACGTTCTCAGCGGAGGATATGGCCGCTATCGGCAAGGAAATAGCCGACACTGTGGACAGGTGCAATGCAGAGGACTCGCCGCTCGTCAAGGGCTGGTGGTGCACAGGCATGTTCTGCAAGTGCACTGACGTGTGCCCGCTGTGGATGAATGCCGTACTTGGGCTGCCACAGCACCTCGATATCACCCAACACCTCGACACCCTTGAGCCAGACAAGCGTACGGACCTCTACGACACGCTGGTTGCGGCCAACAAGTGGAGCGAGAAGGCTATCGCCAAGTGTCAGGCGTGGATACATGGGGGTGGACACGTGCCCGGGTATGAGATACGGGACGGCAGAAAGTCCCGCGTGTGGGGTGACGCAGACGTTGCAGGCCCCGCACTCAGGGAAATGGCTGTGGACATGGGGGTGAACCCGGACGATCTGTTCGAGCCGGAGCACCTGAAGTCTATTGCCAAGGTCGAGGGAGTTGTTGGAACCTCAGATGCCGTTGCCGAGAAACTGTCGCCACTCATTCTCCACGTGCCAGGTAAGCCCGTTATCAGGCCCGCGCGCAAGAAAAAGTGACACGGCTCCCGCAATCCAATGGCACCGCCGGCGAGGACATGGCCCTGCACTGGGCCAAGCAACATGGCTGGCGGCTTTTCCGTCACCAGCCACCGACGAAGGTGGTGTACATAGAGAAGCGGGCGGTCACCATCCAGTGTAAGTCGGGTGGCATTTCAGACTTCACGGGGTATCGCCCGAGATTAATTAACATGTACGTTGCGGTCGAGGCCAAGGAGGCGACGGGCAAGACCATGATGTGCAGCAGGCTCGACAAGGATCAGCGGGACTGGATGAGCCGTCTGCCACCAGGCTGTGCGTACGTTGCCATCGCGTGGATGGATGGCGGTAACCCGTGGTGTGAGGTACACCCATTTAAGTACAAGGGCTCCTACAAACGAAACGAGGGCACGAAGTGAGCATCGAAGAACTCGTGATTATACACGCCAAGACTAAGGTGGGCCATTTAAACCGCCAAATTCACACACAAAGGGGCTTCATTAAGCATCTTGAGGAGGAGAAAGAGGTGCTGGCGGTCGAGAATAAGCGCCTGCGGCATCGGATAACAGGCTACAAAGGCGCCATCTCCGTGTTCAGGACCAAGCTGGCGGCCGGGGTGGGCATTGTCATGGCCACAGTCCTTCCGGGCGATTTCTTGCCCCTTTAGAGCGGGAAAAACGATACCCTTTCAACAAAGGAGAGGTGATGGCGACGTACACCAAGCGAGGGGTTTATGGAATAGACGATCTTGTGCCGGAGGCCGCCGAGGGGTTGCGTGTGGTGTCCCGGCTGTTCAGGAAGAAAGATCAAGACCTGTATTTAACGTCCGGCAGTGAGGGTACGCACCTCATGGAGAGCTACCATTACACGCACAGGGCGTGGGATCAGAGGCCGAACCCCAAGATAAGCACAAAAATGCTCAAAGTGGCCCTTGGGAAAGCGTTTCAGGTAGTAGACGAGGGCGACCACATCCACATCCAGCGCAGGGCTACTTGAGATTCATCAGGCCACCGCATGTCTGCAGATCGTACGGCGACACCTTGATATTGAATATTTCCGGCCCGTCCCAGCCGTACTTGAACAGCATGTGGTTGGCCAGCTCACTGCAGTAGTACGCCCCCGGCCTGTCCTTGGCCTTCGGGTTAATGAACTCGAACAGGCCCGGGAAGTCGTAGTTCAGGGTCTGGCGCCACATATAGGCCAGTTCGTCCTGCGCGGCCTCTCGCTTGCCCACATCATCAAATATTGACGCCCTGCGGAACCCCAGAATAAATCTCTTGCGCTTGCCTACCAGATCCTCCATGGAATCGACACTGAGGCCGTCGTTGGTGAGCATCTGAGCGATCAGGAGCTGGCCCCGGCACTCGAATACAATGCCCGTGTGCACGGAGATATTGCGGTCAAATATGTGCCTGCGGCCTGCGGTGACGCCACGGATTATCATTGGGCTGGGGATAACCCGTCCGCCACCGCAGATAACGAGGTCCATGCCACGCAGCTTCGGATACCAGCGCTTCATGGAGTTGATCACAGCGAAAGTCCTGAGTTGAGGCTAAGGCGCGAAGGAGAATGACGAGCAGCGGAACCTGCTACGACGGCACCACCAGTAGTTACCACAGTAAGCAATGGTCGCTCTGCCGCAGTTACTGACTCTTGGGAGTCGAATGTCCCCTGGTTGGCATTGTTACCAATGAGAACAATCCCGTAGTTTGGCTGTGCGCCAGCGTGCCACTCGCCGACAGCCGTAGCCAAGTCCCACGTTATTGGATCTCCCGCACCCTCTGCGCCGGTCATTGCGGTAGTAGCTTCCGCTACACCATCGTAATCCCCTGCCGCCAAACTTCCACCAGCACCAACAGCCCAAGGCGTATCAGTTGGATTGGCAAACGCACGGGCATTCGTCGCCTGTGAACTTGCGGCAGGAGACTCGCTGGCTCCTTCTGCGGTATTTGTTACACCCCAATTTGTGGTAAGGCGATGGGCGGAAAGGCTAGAACCACCAAACGGGGCAAAATTGACGTATAGTGTCAATACCGCAGATGCTATTGTTTCGCCAGCAGGAATGCTGGATATGTCAAAGCGCATCAGCGTGAGCGCACCATCGCCATTGTCCACCAGTAGCGTAGCCTCGGTTCCAAACGCATCGTTGGCCGAAATAAACCTATCTATGTACGTATCCTTATGCGTGCCACTGACTGTAGCCGTTGGGCCTTCACCGAATATGTACGTTGGCATATTACCCCTTTTCTGCTATAATTTCCCTGCGCACACCGATGTTCTGCATGGCGCCGGCCTTCATGTTGGCCGCCTGCTGCTCCATGGCCTTGGCCTGCCGCTCCATACCCTCTGCCTGCTCAACGGTGGAATAAAAGTCTGCGATGTCCCCCTTGAGTTCCAACACCGACTTCTCACGCAACTGTTTCTTGACTTCCAGCATCGACTGCGCCTGTTTCTGCTCACGACGCACCTGTTTCCTGTCAGCCTTCACGGGAACAGCTTTGTCAGCGACTTTCTTCACGACCTTCTTGGCCGATTTCTTCAGCTTTGCCTTGCCACCCATGTTACTCCTCCTCGAGTTTCGCCTGCGCTTTCGCAAACGTGTTAATATAATACGACGCCCGATTTTTGGCCGTCAAAAGTCCTGAGTTCAAACTACCTTTTTCCGCGGGCGGATTGTTGCCTGTGTCTTGTTCATGCCGCCCTCTCCAGTTGTTCTATGCGCTCAACCAGCCGTTCAATCATGTCCCGATTCTGGTACACCCCACCAGCGGTCAGCTTTGCCATGTTGTTAAGATTCATGTGCCACTTGTCGCCGGTCTTGCTGTATATGCCCATTTCCAATCCGCGTGCCAAATTCTGCTCGCGAAGAATAGTCGATAGCTCCTTGGGGTCATCGTAGTCATCGAAGACGGTGACGCTTCCAGTTCCACCACCAAGGTCAGCGTGTATCTGTCCAGTAGCAGTGAAAAACACACAGGGGTCATTTGACCCATTTTGAAAATGAAGGTCGCCGTCGCCTTGAGAGGCAAGGAATTTCCATTTGTCTATGAGGTCATCCCCGTTGTCTGCCCACAACTCCAGTTGGGCATTTGTTCCGTTTGGAGCAACAATAGTAACGTTACCAGCAAAGATTACGTCCTGACTGAAAGTCACATCTCCACCAGCAGCAATCTGTATTGCATCCGTGTCACTGGCAGAGCCAATGTACCCAGCGTCAGGGATGGTCAGACCACCCCCCCCCACCACTACGGTCAGGCCCGTTCCGTTGAACTCAGCAACCTTGACTCCACCCTGCGTGTAGGCCCAATCTGAGCCGTCCAGATACCAACCATTGGTTAGTGCGCCAGTCAGGGCAAACGCCGGAGTAGCGATACCGCCAGCCTTGCCGGTTATTCGACCAGCAGCAGTTACTAGACCGGCAAACGAGGCATCCTGCGAGGTATCTATCGTCAGCGCCAGCGTGTCGTTGGTTCCGAAGTAAAGGTTGTCTGCCGCCTGTGTACCAATTGCCAGTGGCGTGTGGTACGAAGAGAGGTCGGCAAGGTCTGTCTTCAACTGCCCGTACAGGCTCCCCGCCGCAGTCGTACCCCACATCTTCAGAGCCACAATCTCAGAGTTGTCATTCAGAGCAAGAAAAGCACCATCGTGGGCCGATGAGTTGCTGGTGGAGGCGACAATGCATTCTGCCGCAGCATCGTAAGCGTCCACATCATATATCGGGGTGCGACCAACCCCCAGCGCACCGCCAGAAACAAATATATCACCGTTGAGGAAGTGGTAGTCACCCGTGCCCACGAGCTGGCTGTCGAAAATCCAGTTGGTGCCATCGTAGGTGTGGCCAGCGTCCTGAGCCGCACCAACAGTAACCCCCTCTGAGTCGGCGTCAATAACAAGCGTCTTGACAAAGGTAATATCGTCAGAAGTTGTGAACGGGAACGCCCCACCGTTGGAGTTAATCTCATCCAACTGGAGGGTGTCGCCGTCGTGCGTGTGAGCAGTAGGAGCAGCACCTGCAGCGGCACCACCGATATCAGACAGCACCTCGGCTCCGGTGCGGTAGTCCACGCGGTTTCCAGCGTCCAGCACAAGGAACTTGTCTACGTCGGCGGCAGCGTTGATGCAGGTAGTTAGGGCCGTCGTGTTGGAGAAAGTAAGTGTGCCCGAGGTGGTAAACGCAAATGCACCCCCGTCAGAGTTGACAGCATCATGCTCAAGTGTCTGGGTATCGTGTAGGTGGGTGCTGGCAGACGCCCCAAGTGTAGCCAGCCCTGCTGCAGCGTTTGCGTCATCTATCAGTGAGCGGCCAAAGGCTGTCAACACTGTCTCAGCCCACGTATCCACGCCCGTAGTGTACGCCAGCTTGTCAGCGGCTGTACCCAGCGCGGCTATACTCAACAGTGTCGCGTCATATGCCTGAACATTCGTTCCCGGCACGAGGGCCAGTGTCGCTTGCACAGCCGCTTGGTTGGCGTCATCCAAAATGGTTCTGGCAAATGCAGTTAAGGCGGTCTCTGCGGCAGTGTCTACGCCAGTAGCATAAATCATCTTGTCCGCAGCAGTCCCTAGCAGCGCTATGGAGGTGAGCCATGCGTCATACACCTGCACATTAGTGCCCGGGACAACTGCCAGTGTCGCTTGCACGGTGGCTTGGTCTGCATCGTCCAGAATGGTGCGTGCAAAGGCAGTCAGTGCTGTCTCTGCCCACGTATCCACACCAGTGGCATAAGCCATCTTGTCCGCAGCCGTACCCAGCAGGGCAAGGCTCGTCAGCGTAGCGTCTAGGGGCTGTATGCCAGCGGTTGCCAGCGAGGCCCACGCAACGTCTGCACCGTCACTCCTCAGCAGTGTCCCCGCTCCACCTATCACAAGCTCCGCCCACTTGGGCGTGCCATTGCCATATACCAGTGACCCCTGAGATACTGCCGCTGCCAGAGTGTCCGTGTGTGTGAGAGAGAGAATGTCATGTGCGGCCACGCCACCGGCAGAGGCTATAGTAATGTCAACTTCATTATTCCCTACATCATCGGCTATCGTGAGTGTGATGTTCGCACCCTCGATGAAGTTCAACTCCGAGCGCGTGCCGACTATGGCACCAGAGTTCTTGGAGATTGCCACGGGCTGTGCGTCTGCCAGCTCACCAGACAGCCCAAGCACGCTTATCTCGTCGGCCCCGGCGTTCTCGTGGTCTCCTGCGTGAGCGACTGGATTCTGATCATCAGCGAGAAGGCCAGACAGGCCAAGCACGCTTATCTCATCGCCGCCAGCATTCTCGTGAGAACCCGCATGGATCTGTGCGTGGTGGTCGTCTGTACCAACACCACCCAAGTCCCCATGTTGTAGTTCTGCGAACACGAAGGCTGCTGCCCCCGAAGCTCGCAATACGTGCCCTATCGTGAGACCGGCCCCCGTGTGGAACCCGCCAGCACTTCCAATAGCGTGCGCGGTAGGGGTCTGTGCGTCGGCAAGCAATCCCGACAGTCCACCCACATCAATCTCGTCTGCGCCCAAGTCCTCGTGCCGTGCGGCGTGCGCGGAAACAGTAACACCATCAACC
>Ga0075122_10002608_pt1 | contig 11788 bp, 15 predicted proteins | sample AntAceMetag02UKB_FD_69790 | JGI IMG/M metagenome (GOLD analysis project Ga0075122, IMG submission 69790) | Saline lake microbial communities from Ace Lake, Antarctica - Antarctic Ace Lake Metagenome 02UKB | ecosystem: Environmental > Aquatic > Non-marine Saline and Alkaline > Saline | place... | reverse complement strand
AGTTTATCATTCCCATCATCAATGCGATTTACTCCGAAGGTTAGGGCCTGGTTCGTAGCAATCGTTATCCCAAGACTAACAGTAAATAACGCATCCATCGTGGCAGCATCTTCTTCGTTCATAAGAGTCTTGCCTGCAATCTGATTCTGAAGCTCGCTAAAGATGTCTAACTCAGCTTCATACAATAGATCAGAAGTGTCACTCAAGTCTGTAGAGGCAAGTGTAAGTGAGGAATTCGTGTGGGCATGTGAATCATCAGCTACATCTCCTGCTGAGTCAAGATCATTTGCATCTTCCCATTCAATAGAGGCATCAGTATCATCCAAGCTAGGTGAAGCTGTACCAACATCAATAGCCGAAACGTCATCATCATCTAAAGCACCATCATTATTAGTGAATACATTAGACACACCTACAAGTTGGGTTTCTAATTCTGATTCTGAATTTAGTTCTTCTTCGTATAATATATCGGTTGTATCGGAGAGGTTCGTAGAGTTTTCGGTATCATGATCAAAATAATTTTGGGCAGAGTGATCCCCCCAACCATAAGCGGTTTCCCAATTGGCAACATGTGCAGACGTAATATTTGCAGCCACCGATGCTAAATATACTGGATCAGATTCAGTAGTCAGATACCCTTCCGTACCATGATCGCCCCATCCATAGGCCGTTTCCCAATTGGCAACATGGGCAGATGTAATATTCGCTGCTACAGAGGCCAGGTATACTGGGTCTGTTTCTGCTGCTGCAAAACTCCCAAAGACAAATTCAGTATTATCTCCTGCTGCAATCATCACTACTTCCCCAACTGAGGCAACATCTGAACCAGAGTCTAACTGGGCTGGTTTAATTCCTGCTACTGGTTTTTGAAATGTAGACCCATAAACTGAGGTAGCTATGAACATGCAAACCGTGAATACTGATACCAGTTTTTTAAAATATGTCATAATTATCTCCATGCTAAGTAACGAAGGTAAGATGTCTTTCCTGTGTCACAAACATAATGGACAGCCGTAAACATAACGCTGCTATCTAAAACTATAATCTCACCTGCTGCTAATGGAAAGTAAAGTGCAGCATCAGCAGTTGGTGTCTGAGGGCCATCCTGCCCCTGTTCAATTGCCATGTAGATAGTCTCACTACCATCATTGGTAAGCATAAGATGCTCCATGCTAATCTTGACTTCGGCTGCTGTATCAGAAGCAGCGACCTGCTTTCCAGGGATTTGCATTTTATTTTTTCCTCCCAAATAATCGTTTCCACCAACTGATCTTTTTCTTCGGTTTTCTAGTAACCTTTATGATACGTGGGGGATCTAACCTCCCTGGGGTGTCAGACTTTTTACCGTATGACAGATCCCCAGGTGTGCGTAAATTTTTTCTTAATTGACTCATAGTTTCCTTTTAATCCCAAGCCAGATATCGTACAGTGGCAGTATTGCCTGCGTAACATAGGTAACTCATAGAAACGAAATCTTCTGATGCCATACTCAGTTCCCCTTGGTTCGCAAGACTAAATCCTGTGTTTGTCGCAGTAGCAGTTGCTCCTGTAGAAAACTCTAGGAATACTAAATCCGTACCATCATTATCTAAGTAAAGATTTTTCTTTCCTTCAAGATTGACTGTTTGGGCTGTAGAGTTGGCTGATAAAGAGCCACCAATCGAAGTACCCATCGAAGCTGCATACAAAGAACAGACAGCCACAAAAAAGACAAAGGCTATTGCTGTATAGAGGACTGTCTGGAACAATCTCATTTTGACCACTTCCTTTTGGCCTTGGCCTTCGTATCAACTACTTTGTCAACGGCTGTCTCTTCTTTGACCCCATCAACTTCAGCAATTTCGATTTTCTCTTTGGCAGCAGCAACTTCGGCTGCTTCCTCAATTTCTTTCTTAGTAGCTAAACGAAGTTCCACAAACTGAAGAATAAATGATACCTTTCGTGGATCTTCAGCATAATCAATTTTCAAAGGTTTGCTTGGGTAGAATACATAATTTACCCCCTGATATGGAACCTTAAAATAATCAGATAATTCATTTATAATGTAGACTGCCTCTTCCATGATGTTATCCTCCAAGATTTTAATAGCCAAGGGGAGGAGCTTGTTAGCTCCCCCCCAAGCACTGGAATTAGTTTAATGCTAGATTATAAAAGGAGCCTTGCAATAATGTTTCATAACCACATGGTTAGGAGCATTATCATCCGAATCCTGAATAACCTTTTGACCAAAGATAGCTTCAAACCCAAGACCTTGCACGAAGCCATAGTCATCGGTGTCTGTTACTTTCTTAGGCTGTTGACCCCACACTCTTGCAATGGCTTCCGCACCAAACCCAATTGCATTGGCAGCATGATTTTCAAGGGTAAGAACATCACCTTCTGAGTACGTATCATGGGTATGAGCACCGATCTGGTTCATAGCTGCAATATCGGTTTCATCCATTTTGGTACTAAAGTCGGCACCTGAATCAGCCGTAACTTTAGTATCCGATCCGTCAGTAAGATCAACCCACTGATAGATCGTCGTACCATCAGGGAAGTACTGAGTAACCGCACTACGGACACTAGCAGCATCAAACAATACGGCATTACCCGTTGTACTTGTAGCCATAACTTTCAACTCAGGGCGAAGGAACGTACCACCTCTTGCACCCTGCTCACCACCATGAACATAAACCAACATGCCACGATACTGACCAAGAGCACCCGAAAATAAGCGGTTCCCATCACCACGCAAGCCAGCTTCACGCTGAACCTGATTCCAAGTAGCGTCATTAGGAAGATAATGCTCACCAGCAATATCATCAATAACAATCGCATATAGACTAATCTTCTGCTTACCATTAACTAAGGTACTGATCGGACGAGCACCACGATGGCCTAGCGTCAGTTTAATCTTATTAATTTCCGCAGCACCAAATGTATCAGCACTGGTCAACTCATCAATCGCTGCCCTCGAATTAGGGAAGATTTCTTTAATCGTAGCTGTTTCAGAAACCGCAGCCCTACGTTGAGCAGACAACCCTAAGAGATAAGCAAACACATCATCATCTTTATAACGAGCAATCCATTTGGAAAGCTGCATCTGAGCACCATTAATCGTGCTAAACAGACTACGAGCATCTCCGCGCTTATCCCACGCAACAGCATGTCTCAGCCATTCAGAACGGAGATCAAACTGTGCAAAGGTCAGTTTTTCTTCTTTACCACGCAATTCTGTGGCTGCTGCAACACCTGCACCAATAAGTCTGGTCATCACGTTAATATGAACAATATCACCAGCCTTATTCGTGAAATCATTTCTACGAATAATAGGCATGTCCGACCCTTCAACGCCCTCGAACTTATCCCAAAAGGACTCAAGTTCAGAGTCAACGCGAAGTTTCGGCTCCCACCATTCAGGAACTAAATTATCTAAATCACTGGCTGTCATGTTATTAAGCACAGTCGGTGATGTAAAGTACAGTTTCAAAAAGTTAAACATTTGTTTTTCTCCTATATAGTTCTATTTTTTATTTGTTGAGTCGTGCCAACTTCTTTTGGAAATCAGCATACATAACATCTTGTTGCTCCGCTTGCGACATACCAAAGAACTCGTCTGCGGTATGGTTCTTCAATTGCTTAGAGTGCCTAGTTCCGTCACCAGAACTGACAGCAGCCTGCTTAACAACTTTCTTCTTGTTATTCTGAGCCGTTGTGACAGCCTTCGTAATATCTGCTTTGATTTTGTTTAACGCTTTAGGTGATAATTCGGCAAACGCTCTGGATGCTGCATTATAAAGAGCCTCTTCGTCACCTCGTTTCTCAAACACATCCTGGTACTCTAAAGTTTTACTGGCAAATTCATATTGCTCAGGTGAATCTGTCTTAAGTTTTTTCAGCACATCTGGCTCCATCTTAATAATCTTTGCTAAGACAGGGAACCTAATAAGTGCTTCCTTTTCCGATGACTCTATTCTATCATCTCTGGCACCTGTTTCTCGTTCATCAGCTAATCGTTTGTTCTCAGTCTTGAAGGTCATCTTGGCTTGCTGGTCAGTAACCCACCGCATTGTGTTAACTGGGTCTTTTGCCCATGAGTCAGCAAGTACCTTTGGATCAATATTTTCTAATGTAAGTCCTTTTTCTTCTACAACCTCTTTTTCCACAGGCTTCTTCTCGTACTTGTCCATCCGTTCCATAAGTTCTTTGATCTGTTTTTGACCTTCGTGATACGCAGTTTGGGTGTCTTTCAGTCGTTGCTTGGTTACTTCTGGTGTCTCCTCTTCTTCGACAACCTCTTCCTCAACTACCTCTTCCTCAACGACCTCTTCTTCCTCTTCGTCACCCTCTTCTTCGGATTCCTCTTCACCTTCTTCGTCTTCGCTTTCTTCTTCCTCAACTACTTCTTCACCATCAACTTTTGCAATAAATTTCTTTTCCTCCGCATCTTGGTCAAAATTCTTAGGATCGTATATTTCCTTCTCCTCACCCTCACCTTCGCCTGCACCGTCCACTTCGTCAAAAAACAGTTTCAAAAACTTAAACATCTAAAACCTCCTAGAATAGAATAAGTTTTAACTTGTACCCGACCCGTAAGGGTGAATAGGTACTAAGTAACTTATTCTGTAGGTGCTCCTTCAGGTGGATTATTAATCCCCTGTACTGCCTCAAAATCTTGATCCCTTGCCTGTTGTTCCAAAGCCAACTTCCCTTGTGCATCAGCTTGCTTGTCCTTCTGTTCCAATTGGGCCTGTTGCTGCTGACCCTGCTTCTGCATTTGCTGCTGTTTTAACTCTGCCTGCATTTGATCCCGTTGTGCAGTTATTTGTAATTTCTGAAGCTCTAATTGGGCTTTCGCTGCCTCCGATTGATCAACCAACATCTTTGTAACCTCTGTATACTCTTCTGGTGTTGGCACCATCAAATCAACGTCAATTGTTTTGTAAGCTGTGAATAGATCCCGAACTGCTCCTAAATAGATACGAGGAATATTTGTCAGGATTGGATCTTGTCTTACTATATTGTACTTCTCCACCGCCTGATTCTTATATTCGGCCTCTTCCATGACTGACCGATCCACGATAATTAATTCAGGATCATCTACCAACTGAGCTATATCCACCTCATAAGAGTCTGTCAATATCGCAGCCTCATTCTCATCCATGATCTGCAAGAGATCTCCTTCTGGACGAAATTGATGAAGCATTGAAAGAATCTGCCTAGCCATACGGATCGTCATCTCCATAAATTCTTTTGCTATTTCATCAAGAACAATATTCCCTTCTTGAATAACGGAGAGTGTACCCGAAGCCGTTGGTTGGCTAATCTGGTTTGATTCTTGTCCTGTCTGATACGCACCAATCCCTGTCTGTTTGGCTGCTTTCAGATCCAGCATTTCTAATTCTCTAAGTGGAGATACAGGTGTCTCCCCAAGTTCCAAAACTTTAATATCATCTTGATTTTGTACTTCCCAAACCACACCAGGATAAAATGGCTCTAATAGAAAATTTGTGTCTGACCCCTTCTTTTTGGTGAACGATTTACACGCCACCAAAGCAGCAGAGTCAATATAGAGATCATGCAACTTGTTGGATTCTGCATTTACGTGCTCCAATTTTTGGCAGATACCACGCCCTTTCCAATCATGACTCCTACGTTCTAATCGGACAGTAGTAAAGTTAGATTCATCAAATAGGTATGGAAACCGTTGGCACTTCAGGTACTTCTTTGCTTTACGATCATAAGTAAAGACCACGCGCTCTGGATAACTTTCAGGCTCGTCATCTAACCTTATCCAGCCCCACCATTCAATAATCTCACGCTCATCTAGGTTCTCTGCATTTTTCTGCGTGCCTTTCATACTCTCATTCTTTAAAATTTCTTTTACATTATCTTCGTCATATCCTTCGGTTTTAGCAGCCATCTGAAAGCGAACTGCTGGTTTCCACAAGCGTCTGTATTCCCACGTTGGTTCATCCAGGGTGTTCGTATCATCAGATCGTCCGTAGTCAATCATGTTAACCCACTCAATCTTGGGCTGGTACTTGAACTTCTTAATCTCTTTAACTTCGTAAACGGTTTCAGCTACCGTAATAGGGGTACCGTCAATCTCTTCTCCAACTTTTTTCTGTTTCTCAACGGGTACGACTACCTTCTTAACGCTCTCCTCAATATTCCAAGTAAGAATGTATTTGCCTGTTCCATACTTGATCGGATCTCGTAGGGTAGACATAAGCAAATCAATATACCCAAGCTTCTTCGCAAACAGATAACGAAGATACTTTTGGGTAAGAAGTGATTTGGTTTTATCAGACTTGTATTCCTTAACTCGCAGATAGCTAAAATCCCTAAAGCGTTTAATAGTTCGTGAATAAATTGCATTGACATTCATTTCTGTAATAGGATCATGGTAATTCGCACAACCTTTATACGGGTAAAACTTTTCTGCTAAGACACCCTCATACTGATCATCCCATTTAAAGAGTTGATCCTGGTAATCTGAGTTATCTTTTTCGTAGTCGTCAACCATCTTAGAGATGATTGTCAGCAACCTTTCTTTCTTTTCTTTCTTAAGGCCAAGCCCCCACACCTCTTCGTACTTCTCAAGAATCTGCTGGTCTTGTTTTGGGGTCGCGTCCTCTGCATTCTCAGATTCAGGTAATCCATCAGAGTATTTGAAATACAGCTTAAGCAAGTTTCTAATAACCATTAGTAGGCCCTACCCTTGTTTTCGACATTTTTTTAATGATCTCCTTCTTTCGATCAAACCAAGGATGCTCACGAATAACCCAACAGGCAATAGCAGTAGCAAAGATACTGTCATCATGCTTGCCACTTTTATGCTCTCCACGTCCATTTTTAGGGTTGATAATAAAGTGGTAAAGTTCTTCATATAGATCTACATCCTCAAATTGAATAGTTTGACCATCTAAAAGTTTACCAAGCCAATCCAGTATCCAAGTACGATTCTGTTGACTTGTTAACCAACCCCATCTTTTCGTCTGCTTTCCTTGATCCCGATCAACAACCCCATGATAATATACATTATAATATATACCCTTCAAAATGATATTGACAATACCACCATGAGTATTATTACATTCAACGGCTGCAAGAGCATTGTTATAGTACTGTGCCATCTTTGCTGCAATATGAGCACAATGTTCTGCATCAGTAGAATTAGATCTGTACTTTGCGCAAACCTTAAGATCTCTCTTTCGTGTAATTACAAATACAGTGCTGTCCTGCTTTACACCTTCTGCTGTATCTCCACCTAGTACATAATCCTCAAAAAATTCTGGATCTTCCCATATCTGGACAAGACCGTTCTCATCGTTTCTAAACTCAATCTTTCCATTGAGATCCTGTACCAGAAAACCTGTTCTCTTTGGTTTCCTTAAGCGACCCTTATATTCCCGTTCCAGCATTTGAACGTCATAGTATTTACCCCCAATAGATTGGAATGCCTCTTCCTCTGTCTCAGGGAACTCTTGTTTTGCCAACGCCCTTTGCGAAGCTGGTAACTTTCTGATCTGTTCATCTCGCCACGCTCTGTCATGATTCGGGTAGCGTAAGTATGATAAAAACTTTCTGGTGAAGCTGTTTTCTTTTTTCTTGGCCCCGAACCACATCTCTTCAAAAAAGGCTGCCGTGTTCTCCACAGTCATTGTTGAAACCATGATCGTCTGTCCGTCGATCGTTGACAGTCCAGGTTGTGCAGATCGAGCAATCGTATCCATATACTCAATCTTGGCAGCTTCATCCACAATTAGCAAATTCAATGACCGTGATGTGCCAGCCGTTTTAGATGTTGGTATCGACTCAATCTTGGAATTGATACCGCCCACCTCATCTGTATCATAACCCATACGTTTGCCAAACCACAAGACTGACTCATTCCTTTTGTAGACAGCAGGTTTAAGCCACTCTGGTAAATTGTCAAAAATAAACTTCACCTTTTCAAGAAAGACCTGGGCTTCCGTATCATTAATCGAAATGATTAAGATACGTTGATACTTATTGAATATTGCTAACCACAAGGCGTAACCAGCCGTAACCCATGAAATACCTAATTGCCTTGCTTTCAGAATAATAACTTGCTTCTCTTTCAGGTACATAGCCAAGACCTGACTCTGGTAGTCAAAGAGTTTAAAAACCATCTTGGCTACTTGTTTGCCTGCCTCATTCTTGGCAATCAAATGACCAAAGTTATCCAAGAAGTAAATCGGTGTTTTCATGCACTTCAGGATCTCTTCGCGCTTCTCTTCCTCAGTCAATTGGTTGCTCATCTGACCCCTCTTCAATCATCCGTCTGGTTTCTTTTCCATCTAATTCAGTGATCTGCTCTAAGGTTGTTTTCTTAGACCGCTTCTTACCACCATCGTTACCTTGGCTTCCTGTCTTGATCAAACCATGATTCTGCAAGATCATCTTTGCTGTTTCGACATTCCCTTCCAAAAGATCCTTGTGAACCACCATTACCGCTAATTCTAAAAGTGCATCGAGTCTGTTTTCGGCATTAGCTTTTATTTTAGCGAGTCTCTTAGAATCAAGCAAGCGATAGAGATCTCTGCGAGAAATTCCTTCTAACTCTGCTACTCTACTTTTGTTCATTCCTGTGCAAAGGAACTTTAATATACGTTGGTCGGAATCGGATAGAACTAGGTCTTTTTGATATTTTCTGGTCTTATGACCCTTGGGCCTGCCTCTTTTTGGTTTTTCGACTTTCGCAATCTCAACCAGTTGCTCAGTCTCACTTTTACCTTGTTCTTCCCATTCCTCAGTCATAAATCTCCTTTAATGTCGGCAGGGGAGTCGGGAACCCTAAGTTCCCCTCCCCCACCTTAACGACCCTACTTAGGGTAGGTCATTAATTAAATCGTCAAACTGATACTAGGATCTGTTTTCGTACCTGATCCCAAAGTCGTATCTGTAACGCTTGTATCACTCACATTCACTGTCACGGCTGCTGCCAAATCACCTGCAACGGAAGGAGTGGTAACATTAGAACTCAACGCTGCTGCTACAGAACCTAGTCCACCAGCACTCAACGCACCAGCAACCGCAGTAGTAACGGTGCTATTCAATGCAACCGATACAGAACCTAACCCACCAGCACTTAATGCACTAGCAACAGCAGGCACCGTCTTATTCGCTGACATTGCAGCAGGTAAAGCTGCTAGTGTAACCGAAGCCACATTTGCATTAGCTTCAAATTCACTATTCCAATTCGTAAATACAGTTTTCATACTATCGAGATCAGCTGCAATTTCACTCAAGAGCGTTGCCCAATTTGCGAAAGCCAAAACATCTGCATCATGGTCAGCAGCCAATTCCTCGATTGCTATTTCCCAATTAGGAAGTACGCCTACATCAACATTTCGATCAAGAGCGATTTCATCTATTAGGCTTTCCCACGTACCAAGTGCAGTAACATCTGCATCATGATCGGCAGCCAATTCCTCGATTGCTATTTCCCAGTTGGTTAAAGTTGTAACATTAGAGTCGTGATCTACTACAAGTTCATCCAAAATAGTTTCCCAATTACCAAGAGCATCATTATCCGCATCATGGTCTGCAACAATTTCAAGAACTGCAACATTCCAATTATTCAAAGTAGCGTTGTTCTGGTTCAACCCACTGGATGAACTGATAACACTATTCAAAGCGGTCTGAAGTTGGTATATGACATTTACCAATGTACGAGTAGTATAACCCCCCACACTAATTTCGTCATCTTGGGTAGCAGCAAGCAAGATAGGTGCAAAGACCATGCCCAAAGCCAAAAATCCAATTAACAAGATTCTTTTCATTACTGTTTCTCCTTTTGATATTAATTATTTCTATTTAATCGCATTTCCCTTAGTTGTTTCCAACGTAATTTTCGTCTAGCTTTTCGCTGTCCTTCTATTCGGGCCTGCTTTTTTTCTTCTTCAGTCATAGCCTCGTTTCGAGCGATAACGCTAAGACGCTTTTTTCTATAAGCTACTTCTGTACTATCCCCTGCTTGCTTGGTCTGCTTTTTTAGAGTATTCGTTTGTGTTCCCATGATTCACTTCTCCTTATCTGCTACTGCTTGACTTCCTGCTATGTCAGAAATATCCACTTTAGAGTTACCAGAACATTCTGCAAAAACCATCATTAAAACTAAAAGTATTGACATGGACGTTATTACGGCCCAGCCAAAGAAATTCTCATCCTCCGTCATACGCCCCGTCCTTTGTAAAATTTCGGTGAACAATTCGGTAGATCGTTGCCATGTCCTCCAAGATCTCTTCCCGACTTGTTGGAACGGTGATATTATGCTGTAAATTGTATACCTGTATGGCTTTAGCTTTCAATTCCTGATTCTCGTTAAATAATGAGAGGTTCATGGCGACTAGGAGACTGACCACTATAATGAATGCTAACTTTGTTATTGACGCGCATTTAGGCATTATGTATTTTCCCCATATTCAATATGATTTTGGCTCAATTAGCTGCACATAACCTCGAAAGGTTTGCCCTTGTTTTTGCCTGTAAGACACCGATGCCCCCCAGGACGGCCAATATGTCGCGTGTCCTTGTACTTTAAGTCAGTGATATCAGGGCAGTTAGCCATTTGCATGACAGCGAGGCCAGCCGTTCTTACGCAGTCACCATCACATATCTCCTCATAGCAGATCTTCTTCTCAACTTGGAACGGATCACAGTGATCATAGGGTGTCTGTTCATTACAACCGTGCAAAGCCGCCATTAAGAGCATAGCCCCGAAGGTAGCAACGCAGTAATAGAACAGAAATCTCAATTCCGTGGGTTTTCTCATTTTCCTGGGCCTTCCTTTAGGAAATCCTCCACAAGCTTCTGCGATTGGTCATTCTTCATCTTAACCAAGAACTCATCAAAGGTAATCGGTAAAGGCTCAATATTTACAGCCTCGTCTACCCAAATGTGCTGAACCTCGCTCTTCGCTGCTTTGTTCTGATCCATAACACCTCTTATTTGATGGGTTTTACCCATAGGATTATGCTAATACTGTATATTTGATGCTTAACTGGCTGCCCAATGACCATATCCTCCACACTTATAAACAAGTGAAGAGGTTTTGTACCCGTTAAGGTATAAATACGTGTTTTCCTATGTAAACTTCCTTGACATTCCCTACATTATACCCGATAGGGCTTTTTTGTTTGTTCATTTTTTACTGAACATTATACCTAGTGTGAACATTCCCCACTATGGTTAAATATAACTTTGCAAGTTTAAATCTCTGATTATTTCGCTTTTTTCTTCTTTTTCTTTTTCTTCTTAGTTGATGAAACCGCTGAAAACTTGCCATCCACATACACCGTATCTATCTTGTTCTTTAGATCGCCTGTTATAGAGATCTTTTTGGCCTTCTTGAAGGTCTTTTTATTAACATTCTCCATAGTGTGAAAGGTAGTGTCATTGTCAAGCTTAGTAACGCCAGGATGTGTGAAAATCGTTTTCCCTCTAACCTTTATCTTTGATGCCATTTTTACTCTTTTCTTTAATTCCTCAGACGTTTCTCTTGACATTTTAATTATCCCCACTATAGTTAAATTTTTTATTATTTTTTTCTCACGTAATACTCTGATGGGGGGCACCCCCACCAGCAAAGTTTCAAAATTAACGGACGGTCCATCGTCAGATAATCTTAAACCTATGAAATTGCACCTTATGCCATGACACAGGCCCACGGTATGCACAGTATAGGCCCTGAGTGCTCATCTAAGGCACTATAGCCCTGTATTCTAGGAGGAGTACAGTAATAACCATGTTAAGCTGGCTAGAGGCAAGCAGAGAG
>Ga0075122_10002607_pt1 | contig 11791 bp, 17 predicted proteins | sample AntAceMetag02UKB_FD_69790 | JGI IMG/M metagenome (GOLD analysis project Ga0075122, IMG submission 69790) | Saline lake microbial communities from Ace Lake, Antarctica - Antarctic Ace Lake Metagenome 02UKB | ecosystem: Environmental > Aquatic > Non-marine Saline and Alkaline > Saline | place... | reverse complement strand
CGATGTTTCCAACACGGAGGGCTAATTTATCGAACGGGCCAAGCTCTTGAACCTTCGGCCCTTCTTTCGTGAACCTGAAAGAAGCGTCGCAAACTTGACAGGCAATCGTTTTGCCTTTGCGGATTCCCGGCCCGTTGCAATTCGGGCAATGTGCATCGGCGGGCGGCTCGATTATTTCCTCTGGCTCGACCGGCTCGACCGCCTCGACCGCCTCGACCTTTTCGACCTGGTCGATCATGCCAACTGTTTTGTCATTTTCATTTACCATCGTCTGATTCCTTTCTTCTGGCTTTGAGTTTTGCTTTGACTTGTTTGGTTGCGTCCGGCTCGCCGGCTGGTTTGCGGTCTACCTGGTAGACTCGATACACTTTCTTAGCGTGGCCGTAATTATTTTGCTCGCGGCCAAGGTAGACGATTCTAATCAGCCGGCCGAAACATTCCGAAAGTTGTTTGTGCATCGTCCGGTTCGCAAAAACCTCGACGATCTCGCCGCCGCCGATGTCCAGGGCATAGCTAGAATTTCGGCGGAGGTTTGAAATTGCATGGCTGACAACCCGGCCGGTAAGTTCGTCGCCCTTCTGTCTGAAAATATGGAAGCGGACGCCGCGCTGCGGCCGGTCGAAATATTCAAACGTCCGTTTGCCGACGATCCGGTCCACGGCGGCCTTGCCGATCTCGACCTCGCCTTTTTTCGGCTTCGATGCGTACCGGGCTGTGAATTTTGTCCACTCTCTTTGCCGTTTTGTTTCACGGGCCATCGTGACACCTCCGACACCCAGGCTTTAGTAGTGGGATTCTCGCGGGGTGATCCGTCGCGTAGATCGTCGGCAGTGTGCTGGTGTGAACCCGCGACGGCGCTGACGCGCAGGAAGTGATTGTAAGAATGGCATAGCCGACGGCCATGCCGACGAGTATCCAAGACAGAAAATTTCTTATTCGTCTGACGTCCATGATTTTCACCTCAAAAAAAGGCAAGCCGGTCGGATAGGTCCTGGAGATTTGGAAGGCCCTTCGGACGTTCCCCGGCCGGGCTTGCCTGAGCGATTTTAGTTGAGCCTTCCAAGCGTTCATATTTGGTGAATATATCGGTGTGCCGATCCCGGTCAAGAGAATTCTGAGAATTCTGAGAATTTATTTTGTTCTACGGTCAGGACCTGAACAGCCGGCCGCCGGTCCGCCGCTGGGGCGGCGGGGTTCGGGGCTGGCCCCGACTAGGGTTTCAGGGGATTTGTTCCCCTGAGATAAGAATCTCATCTCGACGCTTTTTCGAGATTCCGCTTGACAGACGGGCGGCTGCCTGTTATTTAGGGCCGCCCGTCCAAGGGAAACCCAAACGCGCCAGCGGTTGGGGTTTCCCGCCACCCTGCCCAGGGTAACAACCATAAGGGATTCTGTCAAAAAAAAAATAAAGAAAGCCCCAGGATCGCTTGTGCGCTCTTAAATCCGGTTCAGGGCCTATGGGATGTCCGATATGTCGGTGTAGCCTGGTGGTACGTGCGTGCGTGCGTCTGTGCTATGCTCTGAGAATACGGCGAGCAGCTCCTCAAGGGTAAAGGCTGATTTATGCTCCTGGCCCTTGTGGTTGTAGCTGAGTTCGATCTTTGCGGCCGGGGTGTCTGTGGTGGCCTGGATAGAGCTGATGCCGGCTATCCTGGCCACGGTACGCAACATCGCCGCGCTGTTGTCGATTAAGTGCATGATTTAGCTGAGTTTAAGACGGTCAACCAATTTGTTGCCGGCGTCGTAAACGCCGAGCTTGCGCATCTCGGCGCCTATCGCCACCTTGACGGGGCTGGTCGGATTGCCGGCCGGCTCGCCGCCTGGCTGCTTCTCGGCGGCCTCGATGCCCCGGACGATTGCTTTCGTTGCCTTGCTCATTTGGGAAAGTCTCCATTGTTTGTAGCCGGCCGCCCCACCTGTCAACAGGTTCATGGCCAGCACTGCATAGAGCCGAAGGTCCGGGGGCATGAGCGCCCCGGCCGGCGAATCCAGGACCGTCTTTGCTGTGGTCGCTACGGTGTTCACGTCCTGAACGGCTTCGTCCATTTCTAGGCAGCCGGCGAATGTGATAATTGCCAGCATGGCCAGCGAAACGATAACCATGCCCAATTCCCACGGGTGAATCCTTCTAGCTCTTTTTCTGCTCATTGTCTCGATTCTCCAAAATCCGGCGTCCGAGGATCGCCCAGGGCGGCCGATCTCTTGCCGGCCGGGTTTATGTATGCCTCAAAACGGGGCCGGCGGCTCCCTCCGCTTGCTCCGCCGCCAACCGCCCGACACTTTGTAAATGGACATATCGCCGGGCTTGCCTTTGTTTGCCGCCCGCACAGCGCCGCTGCCTTCGTTTTGTTTTCTTACTGGCCATAAGGTTTTTCTACTTCAACTCCGGTGTTTCGGCGTTACGCTAAAACGCCAGGCCTGGCAGATCTCCAGATCCTTCGAAGTTCGCCGGCGTGCGATTTTGGGCCAGTTTCGGGGATGTGACATGATCCCGATCGCAGCCCCGGGGCTGGCCGGCCGTAAGCGTAACGTGACGTCACTTACTTTCTGCGTTTGCGTTTGCGTTTCTTGCGGCTCACTCGCCAGCCGCCTTTGACCTTGTAAACCGACCCGCCGGCTTTCTTTGCCGTACTCTTTTTCTTGTACGTCTTTCTTGCCATGCGAAATTCTCCTATCCGTATTTGTAGACGACATAGACAGCGATTAAAGATGCTGCGATTTGTAGTGAAGTCCAGCCGACTGATCCAATCCCCTCTGCGGCCTCGCCAACGGCCTCGACTAGCTGCCTGGCACCGGCGAATGAAACCCAAAGAACGAAGCCCAGCGCGCCCAAGACTATCACTTTGCAGACAGCAACCGTTATGATTCCAGCTTCCTGCACTTCCCCTGGCTTCTTCGGCCGGCTAGCGGGATCGGTAATGCGTATCGTGAAATAGAACTCTTGCGAGAACTTCCCATCGACCGGATATGAATGATTCACTACATCGAAGCGCGGTTCGTCTTTGAGCTTTGCCTCGGCAAGAGCTATCTGAGTTGCGGTGACGTAGGTCAGGCCGACCGTCGTATAATACAGCCGGATTGTGTCGCCCGGCTGCAGCGCTTTGTCTTCGGGAATTGGAATCCATTCACTCGCCATTTTGTAGTGTCGCTACTACCGCCGTGATTTCTGCTGTTTTCGTTACAATACGTGCGTCGATTCTGTCTTTAACATTCTGGGGCAATGGTATCTCAATGTCACCGTCGAGCAGAATTCGCGGAGCGTTTTTCGCTTCATGTAAAGCGATAAGACGTCCGATTTGGTTATAGAGCTTTCTCAACTTCCCCGTCTTTGGGTCGGGTCCTGGTTTTCGGTCTACTTCTGCCATTTCTCGGCCTTTCTATGAGTCAAAATTCCACAACTGGATATAGTGTATTCCTACCCTGACTTTCATATCTGAAATCGTGACGTCGGCGTCTGTTGCTATGGTCAAGGTCACATTTGTCGGATTGTACCAAGGGCCGTCGTGATCTCCGTCGCTGTCTTTTGTCGAATCAAAGACTCCATCGACCGCGACTGCTTTATCGTGAATCAGGCAATCGCCTGGCGTTCCCGTTGGGGTAATCCTGAACGTCGTAGCTCCGCCGCCCGGCGCTTGTGTCACACGAGCATAGACCATCAGCACGATTATACTTGGCTGGAATAGATTCCCGACTGAGACGACGCCTGCTAATCCGTTGCCGACGGCTATTGTTATTTCCTCGCTCCTCATTCTCATACTGGCCGTCTCGCCGTCTACATTAGAGATACCAGTAAAGGCAATAGCGCCGGTATCTTCGCTGTCTGCCTCGGCTTGAAAGCCGGCCCCGGCCGCGACAATGCCAAAAGCCCCCATCGTGCCAATAACAAGCAGATCGTTGTTTGTAATTGGTGGCGCAAAGCCGCCGAGGCCATCGCCTATCTGTGTGATCTGCCCGGCCGGTGGCAAAATCTGCCAATCATCAATGGCGTTTTGTTGGATTCTGCAACGCCCACAGGCCGACGTCATTACTCTGTCATCTGTGCCGGAAGCCGATACCGCCGCAAAGAGCCCCAATTCCGGTGACCATGCAATTCCTTCCCAACTGTTATCCACCGGCGAAACACGGATCGTCCAGTTGATCCCGTCTGGCGACGTCATTACTCTGTCGTCTGTGCCGGTTATCGCTACCGCCGCAAAGAGCCCCAATTCCGCCGACCATGCAATCTCGTTCCAATCGTTATCCGCCGGCGTGACACGGATCGTCCAGTTGATCCCATCCGGCGACGTCATTACTCTGTCGTCTGTGCCGGTATTCGATACCGCCGCAAAGAGCCCTAATTCCGGTGACCATGCAATTGCTCGCCAATTGTTATCCTCCGGCGTGACACGGATCGTCCAGTTGATCCCATCCGGCGACGTCATTACTCTGTCGTCTGTGCCGGTTATCGCTACCGCCGCAAAGAGCCCCAATTCCGGTGACCATGCAATTGCTACCCAATTATTATCCACCGGCGTGACACCAATCGTCCAGTCGATGCCGTTTGGCGATATCATTACTCTGTCGTCTGTGCCGGAAGTCGATATTGCCGCAAAGAGCCCTAATTCCGGGGACCATGCAACCGCGAACCAATTGTTATCCGCCGGCGTGACACGGATCGTCCAGTTGATCCCATCCGGCGACGTCATTACTCTATCGTTTGTGCCGGAAATCGATACCGCCGCAAAGAGCCCCAATTCCGCCGACCATGTAATTCCGTACCAATTGTTATCCGCCGGCGTGACACGGATCGTCCAGTTGATCCCATCCGGCGACGTCATTACTCTATCATTTGTGCCGGTATTCGACACCGCCGCAAAGAGCCCTAACTCAGGTGACCATGCAATTGCTCGCCAATTGTTATCCTCGGCCGAAACACGGCTTATGAAAGATTGCTCGGTTGTTATATTTCTACCGTTAATGTCGGGCCGTAAATGATAAGAGAGGTTTTCGTGTATTCTTGTATCGCCTTCGATGTAAAGCCTTACGCCCGCCGGTGGTGAGATAACCCAATCGCCATTTGCGGTTTGCCGAATCCTGCAAGATGTTTTGAATCCGTTCATTTTATCCTCTCATTTTACCACTGCCCAAAGCCTATATTCTGCGCGGCAACCGATGCGATGCCGTAGATGTTGCCTCGATAATTGTCCCAGGTGTACGCCTCGCCGGCCGCTAGGCAGACCGCCCAATTCGCGCCAGTAACGGCGTTGCTGAATCCTAGATAGATAATGCCGGTGTTGTCCCACTTCGCTTGAATAACACAGCCCTTGCGATTCGTATTGCCGGCCATTAGCAGAACGGCGGCCAAGCCGACGGCCGTCTCACCGTAACCGATGGACGTTGTCTCGCCTTGAAGCTCGGCGAGGACTCCATTCAAGATCGTTTCCATGCTAGTAAACGGTGCCGGTATGGCCGGAAAAATCCTGAACAGGTCCATTGCCCCGTGACCATAGAGAATATCCATATTGCCCGCCATGCCCGCCGGTACTGTGATAAAGACTTTGTTGAACGGCACGGCAAGCACGCGGCCCTGGCGAAATGGAATCATGACCGCCTGATTTGCATTGAATCGGACTTGGATTTCATCCGTCGATAACGGAGAGGCCCAAACACCGAATTGCGTGCCGGATATGGCGAACCTGTGATTTGTAATGGCAACCGACAAATCGAGCGTCAACTTTCTCGGCTGGCCGATGCCCTGTTGAATGTATTCTGCAATATTATAGCTCATGTTGTCACCAAGTAAAGAATCGCAATTACTATCAGGACCATGCTGGTATCGTCGTGCTTGCCGATTGCTCCGAGGTTTGGAGCGGGGACCGCCTCCGCCTCTACCGGACTTTCGTAAGCGACATTAAAGAGACCTTTAACTTGCTCTGTCACCCAGTCTCCGCCCTTCGATACCACCTTTTTGATGCTCTTGTCGATCTTATTAGAATACTGAAAATTGATTGTCGTCGGAGAGACCGGGCGGCCTGGCACTTCGGAGCCTGGCTCGACGCTGGAAACTTTCAGGCCGATTTCTTCCAGGAATTCATTGGCGATTGTCTGTATCGGCAACGGACCACCGCTGCGGGTATCTACCAGCGTCGAAAAGCTCGCAGCGGGTGCGCCTGAAACTTTGCCCGCCTTGTTGAGGGATTGCGAATCCTTGATCTCGTTTGACAATGAGACGTCGCCGAGCCAGTTGTTTACATAACTGCCAACCTGCGAAAGTAAACTTTGCGCCTCATACTGTATGGGACGCACGAGTTTGCCGGCATTCGGATCGGCGGCGACGGTATTAAGGTCACGCTGGCGACCTAGCGTTTGCGGAAAAGGAAATTCACCGTTCATATTGCTCCCAGGTTTATGTCAAAAGTTTATAAGCCAGATAAGCCCCGCCAGCGTACATGATAAATTTATCGCTATCGGCTCCAGTTTGCTGCAGCGCTTCACGATAAAGCCGCTCCTCTTCTGTCATGGGCGGACTACCACCCGAACCGGAAGTCGAAACCGATGTCCTGACCGACGTAGGGGCGGCGCTGCCAGGCATTCCAAGAATCACCGGAGCCGGCTGGCCGAGCGTCTTGTAATATGCCTTCTGTGTTTTCGCTCCGCCAAAGTCGCCCCGGTAGCTAATCCCTATATCGAGATTGTCCAGGATGAACTTACCGACATCGACAACCGCGCCCAAAGCCTCGCCGATGAATGTGCCTATGGATTCGAGCGGCCCAGTCCTCGCTTCATCAGGAAAGTTAAAACCTTCGGTACTCAACGGCGCTTGCGGATCGAACCAAACAGGCTCCGCCGAGGACCTCCCCAGCGGCTCATAAATTGCGGGAGGCGTCGAAACGGCAGGAAGAACAAGCCCTTCAAGATTAAACTCCGGTACATACGAAACGGGCGGTGAATAGCTCGGCGGTGAATAGCTCGGAAAGCTCAAGCCTCCGGTATCCAACGGAGCCTCCCAGTCATATATCGGCGGCGGGGAAGTGATCGGAGGTGCCGAAAGAATGGGCTCCGAAGGAAAATTGAAACCTTCGGTATCCAACGGCGCTTGCGGATCGAACCAAACAGGCGGCGGCTCGTAAACAGCCGGCACCTGTGGAATAGCCGGCGACTGTGGAATTAGCGCAGGCGTGTCGGTCGAATAGATCACTGGGTCGGTGCCTGTATAAACTGGCGTAGCCTCTACGAACTCTAGGTATTGCTGATAGCCTGGCCCGCCGGGGGCATAGTATGCCGCGTTCCCGCCTGTAAAACCGTACATAATTACCTCGGAAATAACGGGGCAATCCGCCACGCTTGACGGATTGTCCCTTGCCGAATGACGCCTCCATCAGCGCTTCATACTACGCTTTTTTCGGGGGCAGGAATAAGTGATCGTAATAAACGTCGATGAAATCAGCGTCCCCAGGATTTGCGACTTCGATAGACAACTCCAAATCGCTAAGGTAGCTTGTGTCGAGCATTTCTTTCAAGCGGCCGTCTCGACAAAAATCGATGTAATAGTAGCCTTCCAGGACCAACTCCTGCAAACGATGGTTGAGCGCCGCCGCCGATCCCGTGCGCTCCGGTACCTGGAGCCCTTGAGCCAGACGGTTTTGCACCTGGAGCAGTTGCCCGACCTCATAAAGATATATCTCCGTGCCGGATTTCAGCGTGATCTTATTCAGAGTCGCCAGGCCGTTGTACGGTATGATCGTATCCACCTGATCCCCGTCGCTGTGCGTCTTGATAAGAATGCTCCGGTAGTTCATCCCCGCGCCGTATGGGAGCTTGATCTGGAACGCATTATTTACCGCCGTTACTTCCTTGCGTATCCAGCTTTCTTTCCAGAGCGCAAACACGGTCCCGGCCGGTACGCCGATATACTCAATCGCCGTAATATGCAGCTTCGCATCGTTCACGGTGACGCTTTCGGCCGATCCCCCGGCACCCGGCCAAGTATCGTTCATCGTATCGAGACCGGCTCCCCATGTGACTGCCAGGTCCAGGGAACTCATTGCCGCCGTATCGAGCAGCGTATCCGGTTCGCGGAGCGCTCGAGGCATGGCAAAGCTCATTCTCGCCGCCACTTTCAACACCTTGTCGGCGGCGTCGGCATAGCCGCTCCAATCCTCGGCATAAATGCGGGGCCGCGTGCCGAATTGCAACTCGTTCTTTCGGTGCAAGCTCTCGAAGTCCATATGCCTGATCGTGTCCGATCCGTTGGCAATCAAGTCGAGCGACGCTATCAATTGCGCCGGCGCGCTGTCTTTCGGCCCGCCGCCGTCGCCGGCTGTGGATGCCCTGGTCAGATCGGCGACAAGCTCGAATTCCAAACCGACGAGCGCATAGTTTCGTGGAATCTCGAACGACCGCATTTGATTGGCACCGGGCCAGTTCATACAACCTAAATATCGTTTGTGAAGTTTCATTTCTGCTTTCTCCTTTAAGGTAGGTTCACGCCTATTCGCTTCTGAGCTTCCAGAAGTTAGGGGCGAAACAACTGCCTAAAGTTATCGGGAATGGGCAGAAATCGCAGCAGCGCAAAGATTATCACCATTGCGACAGCCACACGGATGCCTTGGTCTTTTGTTGGAATGTAACTCGACATGAGAATAACTCCTTTGCTCCAAACAACGGTTTAAGCCCGCCGCGTTGACGGCCTTTTCCTACATAGCAAAACAGGCGCTGCGGATCCCCGTCAATCTTTATTTTTCTTGTCCCCCCGCCGCCGTGTAACGCTTGCGCCTGCAGGGCGGCTGTTCAATATCTCCTGGCGGTCTCGGCATTTTTTCAAAGCTCTACACAAAGCAACCCGGCAAGCATCGCAGCAAAAACCGTCCCTGCCGATGTCTCTGTCCGGGATATAAGCTACTTGATCCCAACGACAATATCGCGTTATCGGGTGAAATTGCATTGTCTTATTCCGATCTCTTCACGACCGGCCCGCCGAAGTCTCCAACGTCAAGCGTTACAGCAGAATTTTCTGGTTCGTCCACGGGCGGGTCCTGTTTTTCCCCTTCTTTCCACTGCATTGCCCCAACTGCCTCCTGGACGCTGCTCAAGATTTTGTCGGTTTTCAGGCGATCTTCCAGAAAGGTATCGAGACTTTCTTTGCAGCCGACAAGCATCATCGCTCCTTCAACCTTCGTTTGGTCGAGCTTGGCAAAACCTACTTCGATTGCTTCCCGAATCTCCATCAAAGCCACGGTTTGCATTTGCAACGATCTAAACTCTTCACTCAATCGCTGATCGGTCATTCTCTCAACAAGAAGCTTTTTATCTAATGCCGATCTCTTGTCATGTTTCATAATCACCAGGCCTTTCTCTGTTTGTTCATTTCGGTTGCTATTTTGTATTCCAGGGCGCGCCATTGTTTTGTTGTTAAGCCAGCGGCAAACCTTGTCCGGTTGATGTGTGTTATAAAGCCGGGATGTGTTTTTTTGAGAAGACCGCCTGCCCAGTCCAAATTCCCATCTTTTACAAAAACGGTGAATCTGTCTCGATGTATCCGGCCGGCTTGATCCGAAAAACCGATGATCCGCTGCGTCTCGATAAAAGGATTAAAGCTCTTGTCGTCTCGCGGTCCTGGCGGCCTCGCTGTGATTCTTGTACTTGATCGCCTTTCCATTTTCTACTTTTCCGATACGGAAGTCTGCATGCGCGTCGCTCCAATGGACAAACTCGAACTGCTCGAGCGCGGCAAGTTTTTCCTCGATCCGGACGCCGAGCAGTTGCCGTAAATATTGAATATCGCGCGGCTCGCCGGTCTTGAAAATGAAGATGTCTTTTGCCTGTCTTGTCAAGTCGCGGTGGATCCCGAACGGAGCCGGCGTCACTCCGATCATTTCGATATTCTTATGCCGGCCCCGCTGGATTATCGACTGCATCGAATAGGGCATATCGAACGGAGTACAAATAGCGTCGATTTCCTCTACAACAAAAGTTAGATCGCCGAGCGCGAAAACGGCCTCGGCCAGCCATTGAATCTCGTCTTTCGATTTTAGCGGCCGATAGATTATGCGAAAATCTTTTCGATAGACGTGCCGCCAAAATTCTGCAAGCTGCTCTCTGTTCGTGTCGTCAAACGTCACGCCCTCGACGTATTCGCTCATAATGTCAAACACTACAAGCCGGTTCACTTTTTGGATTAAGTGCTTCGTCAAGACGCTCTTGCCCGATCCCCGCTTGCCGAACACAAGTCGAATTTTCTTTTCGGTTGTCATACCTCTCTCGGTTTTGTCGCCTGCGCTCCCTGGGTTTGGTTCGACTCTGCCGATCCCGGTACAACCTTCCCCGGCGTGCCGGCCCCGCCGCCGCGCTGCGCACGCGCTCTCTTGATTGCCGCGAAACGATCTCCCATTATCGGTGTCAATCTTGCGGAGGCTTTGAGCGCGTCGATAGCGTCGGGCGGTAAAACCCTACTGGCCCCGTGCCGGTTAAGGATTGAGGTCAACGGCTCGGCAACCGACTTGGCCTCTTTCGATGAAAGTGCCATGCCGGCCAAGTCGGTACTTTGCGCCCACAACAGGAACGGCCAGGCAACCCACTCGGCGACGTCGTCGGCGGCTAAGATTTCACCGCCGATTGCCGGCCCGGGCGCGACCGCCGGCTTTGCCGGTTTTGCTTTCGCCGACGATTCCTTTTCTCGACCGGCACCGTCCAGAATATCTTCAAACTCCCTATTGTCACCCGTTCGCGGATACGGCGTGATCTTCACGTCGGGTTTTTCGATAGCCGGCTTCTGTGTTTTTGCATCTTCCGCCGTCTTTGCCTGCGCGGCGTCAAGCCTTCGACGTCGCATTGTGTCTGCGGCTTTTTGTGCCGGACTTTTCCCGCCGGCCGTTTTCTTTTTCTTTGTCTTTGCCATGTTCCCTCGCTAAAGGTGGAAGTCAAATTAGACTTCCATTATTAAATGCCGTCGTCTTCCGATTCGGCCGGCTGCAGTTTGGCCGATTCCGGTTCGGGCGGTTCCGGTTCGGGCGGTTCTGTGATTCCGCTGCCCTCGAGCGCCGCCACTCGTGATTCTAGTTTGTCGAACGGGCCGAGCTCCTCGACTTGCGGACCTTCTTTCGTGTAACGAAAAGTAGCGTTACAAAACTGGCACATGATAGTCTTGCCCTTGCGGATTCCCACTGCGTTGCAACACGGGCAATGTGCGTCGCCTCCGCGGTCGCTCGTAAATGCCACGGACTCCGCCGGCTCGGGAATCTCGGCTCCTTGCGGCGCATCTACTGCCAACTCTGGTTTTCTTTCTTCATTTTCCATCGTCTGATCCCTTTCGATTTTCGACTTTCTTGGGTTTAACCTTTGACGTTTCAACGTTCGTTTCTTGCTTGTAGACTCGATATACTTTCTTAGCGTGGCCATAATTATTTTGCTCGCGGCCAACGTAGACGATTCTAATCAGCCCGCCGAAACATTCTGACAGTTGTTTGTGCATGGTCCGGTTTGCGAAAACCTCGACTATCTCGCCGCCGCCGATGTCCATAGCATAGCTCGAATTTCGGCGGAGGTTTGATATTGCATGGCTGACAAGTCTGCCCGTGAGCTCCTCGCCCTTCTCTCTGAAAATATGGAAGCGGACGCCGCGCTGTGGCCGATCAAAATATTCAAACGTCCGCTTGTTGACGATCCGGTCCACGGCGGCCTTGCCGATCTCGACCTCGCCTTTCTTTGGCTTCGATGCGTACCGGGCTGTGAATTTTGTCCACTCTCTTTGCCGTTTTGTTTCACGGGCCATCGTGACACCTCCGACACCCAGGCTTTAGTAGTGGGATTCTCG
>Ga0075122_10002605_pt1 | contig 11801 bp, 13 predicted proteins | sample AntAceMetag02UKB_FD_69790 | JGI IMG/M metagenome (GOLD analysis project Ga0075122, IMG submission 69790) | Saline lake microbial communities from Ace Lake, Antarctica - Antarctic Ace Lake Metagenome 02UKB | ecosystem: Environmental > Aquatic > Non-marine Saline and Alkaline > Saline | place... | reverse complement strand
TCTAATTTAATCAATATATAAATAAAAATACCCAGACCAATTATGGGCAAATATTTTTTTAGTTTCATATGAATAAATGTCTCCTAAAGATTATTAATGCAATCAAGCAGATGATAATCTGGAATATAAATATTGATCTTACTACGTCCTTTTCATAGACTTGCTTTTTAAATTTTTTAAGTAGAAATAATGAAAGGTGGGTTAGCCCATATATTTTTCCATAAGGCATTTCTAAACTTTGGTCTTCTTGAGGGATAGCAAATGAATGTTTTTTTAGTTTACCTCTTAATTTCAATCCAGTTTCTAAAATATATGGGATAAAAATAAAAACAGCTATTTTTTCAAAATTTCCTAATATAGCCATCCCAGCAATTAAGGCACCGATTGCATAGGTCATAACATCTCCAGGAAAAACCCTTGCAGGAACTTTATTGTAAAGATAGAATCCTAAAAGTGAAAAAACCATACATAGTCCAATTATTGATAGCCAGGCAGAATCAGTTAAATATGCGACAAAAGACAAAAAAGATAATATAATTATACCCTGGCCTGCTTCCAATCCATTAAACCCTGCTAAAAAGTTGTAAGTGGCAGTAGCCCCAGCAATACCTAAAGGGATTAGGGCTAGGGGATAAATTAACCCAAGATTAGTCTCCCCAATTAGGGGCAGGCTAATAATATGGGTTCCAGCATTTATGACTACTAATGGAATTGAGGCAATTAATGATAAAAATATCCTAAACCTAACTGACAATCCTCCATGTTTCCAGCCCAGTAAATCATCTGTTAATCCTACAATCGACAAGATTAGAATAACAGTTAAGAGTGAAAAAATATTGAGACTCATACCTCCATCGTTAAAAACAAAAGTTCTAATCGCAATATAACACAATACTCCAATCAAAAACGCTATAACTACCACGATTCCCCCTGAAGATGCCACATTTTTTGGATGATTATATTTATTCATGTCTTCCCATAGGATTCCTACTTGCCTAATTTTTTTAATCCATTTTGGAAGAATTATCAAAACTAAGATAAAACTTATTAAAACCGGCATTAATAATAAAATCTCCATAGAATAAACAATCAATTCTTATTTTTAAATCTTACAATTTCCAACTTAGGTATTTAGATGAATCTTTATCAAGATATTCTTCTTTAATTTCTTCATTTCCAGTATATTCAATATCCCATATCTTAATAGGTCCTTGTAGTCCCTGAAAATATACAAATTCTGGAAGTTCCATCCCTTGACTCCTAAGTTGTTCGATAATTAAATTTGATTCAGTATGCACTAGGTTAAAATTATTAAATTCTTCAAAAGGATCATTTAGTAAATATTTTTGAGCTAAATATCCTCTCATTACTCTAGGAGATATAAACATTACAGCCCCCAAAGGATTTTGAGCAATGCCTCCCTGACTATTCTGATTAATTGAAGGAATTATAAATGCAGTACCTTCAATTCCAGATCCAAAATCAATAAATTCATCATTTATTGAAAGATATCTTAACTTAACCTCTTGCTGTTTACCTTGATAGATCATTATAGTTGAGGGCTGAACAAAATTAATACCATTTTCATATTTTTCCATAGGTAATAATATCGCCCCAACTGCAGTTTGTCCTGATGGCAAAAAAACATCATCCTCAGGAATTACTAAATCTTCATCAAGGGCAACTCCGCCACTATAGACATATGTTGTTTTATTCTTAGTCTCTATTGTTTGCGCTTCATTTATTGCAAATGTTCCAATCCAAGAATATCTATCATAATTTTCATTACTCCCAATGCTTGAAAACGCACCATATTTGCCGATATCGGTTGAATCTATCAATAAATAATTGGCATCATGGTTATATAAAAATTCTAAAGAATCTTTTTGATTATCTCCAGTTAATACATACCTCCCCATTAAATAATTCCAATAGGTTATTGCATTACCTCCATCTAAAACTGTTGCTCGCTTTCCAATACTTTGAACCCAATATCCATAATCCCACCAATGTGCAAAAACAGAATCTTCAGGGGTATTTTGCTTAACCCAATCCATTGCCTTTTGCCATTGTTGATTATAATGCGAGGGAACAAAATTATATGATTGAGCCTTTACCGTGTTATAGTATGTCAAAAATGTAAACAGACTAGAAATTAAGATAATTATAAAAAATACTAAAAGAAGAATTTTTAATACCTCATCTTTATTTTTTTTCCATTTTTCAAAGCTATCTACTACGAGAAAACCAACAAAGATAGGCGCAATAGGTCCTAATACCATAATTAATCTTACTGCCCCCCTAGCACTAAATATACATAATAAGAATAATGAGAACAACAAAAGATATTCAAATCTAATTTGTTTAAATGCATTATTTTCTTTTTTTGAATAATCGATATAAAAGAGGAATGAAACCCCCATAAATAATAAAACTGTACCATAATAAACAAATTTACTGATAAAATTTTCACCATTAAATGTGCTTACATTAGAGTATCTTGAGAAAATCATACCCATCAGAAGTAATACATACAATCCTGTTAAGATCCAGGCATCCTTATTCTTTAATTTCATCAGCATTTTTTTAAATAAAACTATTGAGCCTATAAAGAACATCCAAAACATTAAAGGGATATTTTTTTTAATAATATTTTTAACCAAAGGGATGTTGCTTGTAAGCGGTCCAAAACTTCCTGCCCATTCAGTAAAATAAGGTTGTCTATTCTCTGCAACAGTAGTATTCCATCTTCCGGTAACGGGTTTAAAGATTGTTTGATGAATATTTTTAAGTTCAGTTATTAAGAAATCAGGCCCTAGGAAAATACTAATAAAAATAATTCCAAATACTCCCGATACAATTAAAGTAATAATTGGTTTAGGTAGATTTAGTTTATTGAGATATTTATTTTTTGCAAGTTTAGTATTCCAAAGAATATGATTAATGATGATAATGAAAAAAACCATTGGAGCAAGTGCAGTACTTGAAGAGGTGAGTAGATTAAGTATAGAAAATTTATTTGATCCAATTACCATAAGTAAAAATGTAATTATTAACCATGAGCTGTAACCAATAAATCTTCTTAGATTAACTTTATCTAAGATAAATGAAATAAACATAGACATGGCAATAGGAATAATAATAAAAATAAATCCCCCCCAGATTAATCCCATAGCTGCAGTAGAAATTCCTGCTAAAATTCCAAACACTACGGCACTTTTAGTTTCTTGGGATTTCCAAGCTTTTAAGAATAAATAAAAAGATAAAAACATAAAAAAGAACGCAGCAGATTCTTTTTCAGGGATTCCTGCAACAGTTCTAGATAAAAAAACTGGAGTAACAATCATAAAAAAAGTAGATATGAATGAAATAATATTTGCCTTAATTTTACTCTTTTTAGTTTTTCTTACAAAAATTTCTCTTACAAATAAAAAGAACGTGATTATTGTTAGTGCAAACATGATTACTGGAAAAATAACTCCTGCAAACTCAATATTATACTCGCCAAAAAGATTAAATAAATAGTAAGTTCCTGCAATCATTTGAGGTAATAATCGTGATTCAATCGTGTTATCAAAGCCTAGAGGAACATTCCTCATGTTATCTACTATAGGTATAGATCCTGTTTCAATCATTGTCTCAGCAGTTCTTAAAAATAACCAAGGATCTAAATCAGGCCCTAATGTCCAAGTATCTGTAGTAATATCCCATAATCCGGGTTTTCCACCATGATCATGCATAGGCATACTTCTAATATAAACCCCTAAAATTAACGCAATAACTAATAATCCTAAAACCCAAACCTCAGGTTTTTTAATAAATTTTAAAAATTTTTCTTTCCTTTCTTGAATTAATTTATCTTGTTCCATTCTTAAATTTGATTTTTGTAAACTTTTTCTCGTAAAAAAGTTCTTTTTACTTCAACGCTTTTGTCTCAAAAGGGTTGCTTTGTTCCATATTAATTTTCCAATAATCTTCCAACCTCTTCTACTAACTCTTCAGCACTCTTTTCTTTCTCTAAAGTATCCATCCCACAATAGGGACAATCACTCTTTCTTTCTAAATCGCATCTATAATTGCAATTTGTACAAATGCATTTCACCATAATATTACTCAAATTTTACTAGTTTTAAATGTTTTTATTGCTTAGAATATCTTTTAAAATAATGCAGGAGTTATGAAAACTTCCATTAATGCAGCTATAAATAGTACACCAACCGACAAAATGACTAAGTTTAATGAATCCTGTAAAATTACCCAAAATTTCTCAGAATGAACATCATGTTTAATAACTGCAATACTAATAATTCCTCCTGCAAGGGCTCCAATAAAGTAGGCCCCGATTTCAGGAATCCCATGAATCATATATCTTGCAAGACCTAAGGGAAGATTAGCCAGATTAGACTTCGAAAAAATTCCAATCGCTGCGGCAATAACACTTGCATTCCAAGCTAATATGAATATTGCTCCTGCTCCAAAAATTAATGAAAAAACTAATGTAAAAATGAGGACATAAATATTATTTGCAAAAATGTTAACTATTTTTTCTTTTGATGTTAAAAAGGCAGTTGTTTTTGAAACTTGTTGAATTCCATATTCAGAAACACATTCATCAAAATGGGCAGGTTTATTTATCATACAATAGGTTTCAATTTGAGCTATAAAATTTTGATTGCCTGAAGGAAAAACAATATACCAGAAAGAAAATGCAACAACCAAGCCTAAAAATAAAAACATAAAGGCATAAATTGCCTTGTTATGTTCTAAGATTAATCTTTTAAATCCAGTTATCTGTAAATCTTTTTCCTCTTCTAATTTTAATGTGTAGTAAATAAAAGGAATTGTGAACATAACACAAAAAGTAACCACCAGAATTCCAGAATACTTTGATAAAACTGGATCTCCTGAAAAAATCCATTTGACTAGCAATAATGAAATTGTTCCATAAAAAGCACCGATGAAAAACATTTCCCAAGGGTTTTTTTCAGCTTTTGCAGGATTAATTAACATTTCTAACATAGGATTTACCTCTTTTATCTCTTCAATATAATGATGGCGATATCATTTTATAAATATATAGATTTTCAACACATTTTTATATTCTTATTGTTTAATAAAGTAAAAGATGGCGTTAACAAAAAAACAAAAATTTACTCAGACCTCTAGGGATATAAAATCAATTAAAATTCAGGGTGCAAGAAATATAGCCAAAGCAGCATTTAGTGCATATACATTAATTCCAACCAAAAAATCTAAACAAAAACTTTTATCTCTTAGGCCTACAGAACCAATGTTAATTAATATTTTGAATAACGTAGACAAATTAGATTTAGGGGATGTTAATAATCATTTAAAAATATCTCAAGATAAAATCAACAAAGAAGTTTTCAAATTAATAAATAATAATCAAGTTATATTTACTCATTGCCATTCATCTGCAGTTGTAAATGCCTTAATTTATGCAAAAAAGAAGGGTAAAAAATTTGAAGTATATAATACTGAAACAAGACCATTATACCAGGGAAGGAAAACTGCTAGAGAACTTAGAAAATCAGGGATTAAGGTTACAAATTTTATTGATTCTGCGTTGAATGTAGCATTAACTAAATCTCAAGAAACAAGAGATGTAGATCTTATTTTACTAGGGGCAGACGCTGTTTTAAAAAAGGGAGTAATAAATAAGATAGGTAGCGGATTAATTGGAAAATTAGCCAAATTAGAAAAAATACCTGTTTATATTCTAGCTAATTCTTGGAAATATTATCCAAAAAATATTAAAATTGAAGAGAGAGATTTTAAAGAAGTTTGGAAAAAAGTTCCAAACGATATTAAAATAAAAAATCCAGCATTTGAATTAATCAAAAAAAAGTATATCCGAGGGATTATCTCTGAATTTGGAAATTTACATTACAATAAATTTTTAAAAGAAGTTAAAAAAAGAAAGTTTGAATAATTATTCGCAATTACACTCATTATCCTTACAGCCACACTCTTCATTCTTTTTGCATCCACATTCCTCAGAACTCATTACCTTTTGCATTTCAGTTTGTAACATCCCAACCCTACTCATTATTTCAGATTTAGCAGAAACTAGTTTATTCATTTCACTATCAATAACCTGTTTAGTTTCTGGAATAGTTTTTCTAACAAGATTTTTATTTCCCACCTCAACTATTAGTTCTTTCCCCTTAATTTCTGCAGGAACAAAAATACCTTTTCCGATATTAGCATATATCTCCTTTTCCTTACTATTTTCAAGTTCATTTAAGCCCCCAGTTAGTTGTGTTAAATCAGAGATATGTTGATCAATCATTTGTAATTGTTTTTCAAGTTCCTGAGCCTCTTGACCCAGTATCTGTAATTGCATCATTTGCTCTTGATTTTCTTGTCCTTCCATAATATTGAAATAGATAAAAGCTTTTTAAGTCTTACTGCGCCTGCATTTTAATGATAATTTGGTTTGAAAAACATAACAATATCTCTAAATGGGTCACATTAATTATAGGGATTATAATATTTTATCTTTCTTCAAAAACATTTGAAGGAGTTTATACTGGCCCTTCAATTAATTCATATATCTACCATTTTTTTGCATTTTTCTTTCTTAGCCTCTTTTTATTAATTTCAATCACTCAGGGTAAAAACAAGCAATTCTTTTTAATCGCAATTTTTGTTACAATATTATATGGAATCTCAGACGAAATCCACCAATACCTTGTTCCAGGAAGGTATTGCAGTATAATTGACATACTAACAGATTCAATAGGAGTCTTGATTTCTGGGATCATTTACTCATTTAGAATTAAAAAATAATTACTGCAACTTAAAAACTTTTCTTAAACTCATACTGAATATCATAGAAAATCCAATATACCACCAAATCCAATGCGGGAGAGCTACTACAAAAGCCTCTCTTAACCATTTAAATAAGATCAGCAAAGGAATCAATGTAACAATCATTGGTTTAAAAGAGTGCTTCATCTGTTCGGGCATATCTTCCATCATCTTTTTGTTAATTTCCATCATCTTTGCAGGATTATCCTTATATTGTTTCATCTCCTGTCTCAACGACTTTTGTTTGTCTTTAATCTCTTTCATCCTTGTCTTATCAGTCATAAAATTAGTAACAATGGTTATGAACAGACTAACAAGAAAAGCAATTATAGCGAGTCCTAGTCGAGGATTATTTTGGATTAATTCAGTTATCATTTTTTATATTCTTTTTATTTTAAGTTTTTATGATTTTTGTTAACTTTTTCTCGTGAAAAAGTTCTTTTTACGTCAACACTTTTGTATCAAAAGGGTTGATTTATTTTTAAATCTGCCTATTCTTTAGTCGTACATTGGATGATGTTTAATTCCTTCTTTATCAACTCTAAACTTACCTTCGATAAGATGCTCACAAACTAAAGAGGTATCGCAATATAATTGAAATCCTGCATTATTGCAATTAGTAAAAAAACCAATCCCATCATCAGTTTTAATACCACCATATTTTGAAGTATCTAATAAACTATATCTAACTTTCTCAAATACATTTCTTTTTATTAACATACATCCAGCACAAGGCAAATCTACCTTCATTAGTTTTTTACTTTCTGTTTCTTCTTTGGTTAGATGACCTTTTAAATCAAATCTTGATTGGATATATTCTGGGAGATTATATTTTTCCTTTAATCCTTCAAATTCTTTTTCTGTTAGAATTTTGTACGCTACAGCTTCTTTTTGTAATTTTCCATTTACATTAAACATTCCAAAATATAATCCACTAACAATATCCTTGTCTTCCCCTAATAACTTTTTTAAAATTTCCCGAGGACAAATAACATCAGAATCTAACATAAAAATATAATCATAATCATTTTCTGCAGCATACTCTAAAATTTTATTTCTACTACCAACAACTTTTTGTAAATTATTTTCACCTTCGGTAGTCCTTAAAACAATTACCCCTTCAATCTCATTTAAATGATTAGAATAATTTTCATCTTTAGAGTTATCAACTAATAAAATATCATAAGCTGGGTAATCAAAATTTTTTATACTTTCTAAAAATTTCTTTTCACAATATTTCATCACATCATAAGTTGGCGCAGCAACTAAGATTCTGGGATTGTTTGACACCCTACACTCCCATCATTTTTTTCATTGCAGGATTCATGTCCATAGCATGTTGTTGTGCAATATTTTGATAGAATTGGAAAATGATCATAATTCCTAATAATAATGAAGTTCCAGCAGTTAAAGTTCCAAGAATATTAGCAAAAGCAGCTAAAAATCCTATTGCTAAACCCCCCATAATTGTTAAAGGTGCAACATATCTTTTTAATATAGACTCTAAAATTCTTTCATCCTTTCTAAACCCAGGAATTTGTAATCCTGATTTTAAAATATTCTGTGCCTGACTTGAAGCATCCATTCCACTAGTCTTAACCCAAAACATAGAAAACACTGCTGCTAAAAACATATAAAATAAAATATGACAAATTGTTTGAAATAAATAAATCCATCTCCAACTTCCAGTAATTATTGCCCGAACAACATTTGTAGAAGAGACCCAATATAAAAATCCCGAAACAGCTCTTCCTTCAACTATCTCTCCTAAAAAACTTGGATGTCCTAACCAGTTTTGCAATAATCCTCCAAATAATTGTAAATTAGCAAGTAATGCTGAAACTAAAATAACTGGAATAACTGATGCATAAAAAAATTGTAATGGCCATTTTACACTATATCCCCTTAACCTATCATAACTTAATGGAATTTCAATTTTTAATGACTGAGCCCATACAACTGCTAAAAATAATCCTGCAGTCATTAGGATTGCTGCTAAGGCTAACATTGCTCCTTGAGAATCTGCATTCATAAGTCCAATAGCAAACTGCCAAATAGCCCCTGTTGGTTGTAATCCACCAGAAATACCTTCTGTTCCTAAGAATCCAAATAATGCTGTAACTAATCTCCATCCGACACCTGCCGCGATAAATAGACTAACACCAGAACCAAATCCCCATTTTTGACAAACTTCATCCATAAACAATATTGCTAATCCTCCTAAAACCAATTGAACGATTACCACAGGCATATGACCTTCGGTAGCTTTAATTCCACCCATGAATACATAAATTAATGCTTCAAAAACTATAAAGAATAATACTAATAATTTTTGTAATCCTTGAAAGAATTTTTTACCTTCTGGACTTGAAGTATCTATATTTAGTATCTGACTTCCAACTAATAGCTGTAAGATAATCGAAGCCATTACGATTGGACCGATACCTAGTGAAATTATAGAACCAAAACTAGTTCCCATGATTACTGCTAAATATTCAAATTGATCTAAGAATCCGGGGTCTGCACCATAAAGTGCAATATTTGACATAACAAAGAATGCAACAAGAATTATGATTGTCCATTTTAGTTTAACATTAAAACTTAATTTTTTTTCTACAGGACTTTGTACTTCAGGTAAATTCTTTAATAAATCTGTTAGTGCCATATTAAATTATTGATTTTACTATTTTTAAAGTTGATTGCTCAGGAAAATTAACCTTATCCTTCTTTCTTTTTTCCAACTTTATCCTTACTCTCAACTTTTTCTTTCTTCTCTTGAACTTTCTTTTCTTTAGGCTGAACAGCCAAAATAGCTTTCCCGCCTGCTTTTTCAATTTTTTCTTTTGCAGATTTTGTAAATGCATTTGCAGTAATTTCAAGTTTTATATTAAATTCCCCATCTCCCAAAATTTTATAATTTTTTAAAATTAATTTACCCTTTTCTCCAAACTGTTTGGTTAATGACTCTAAGTTTGCTTGAATTTCTCTTAGATTTATTTTTTTAGTTTTATCTTTGTAGCTATGTAAACTTGTTATTCCCTTTTTCCCAAAATACTTATTTCCATATAATTTCGTTAAAAGTGTTTTTTTATGATCCGCTCTCTTACCACTACCTGCCATACCAAATCCGCCTCTATGACCACTTCCTTTCCATTTTTTTCTAGCACCATGCCCATGAGTAGTTTTTCCTCGGTTTCCTACTGATTTCTTAGTTTTTTTTGTTCTTACTACCATCTTACAACATCCTTTCGACTAGTTTATTTATATCTTCTTTATTATTTCCCAAAACTCCTTTAGGGTATTGTAATTTACTCTTAATTCCTTTTCTAGGGGGATGTAACGAAAAGAAGGGTTTTAATCCCAATTCTAACAATCTCTTTCCAGAGATTAGTTCATCTGCTATTTTTTCAGCATTAACTTCAGATTTATCTAATGTTTTCCCTCTAGCTTTTATTAATTCAACAAGCGTTTTTTTATCAATATTTCCAAAAGCAATATGATATCTTATCTTATTTACCATTCCAAGAATCTCCTTTGTAGGTTTTAATAAAACACATGAATATTTTTTTCTTAATCTTAATCTTTCAAGAGTATTTTTAACATCTCCAATTACTTTTACTTGACCTGCTATTCTAATTACTACCATTAAGTTTTCTGAAGCTATTTTCTTTTCAGTTTTTTTGTCGCCTTCATGAGTTTTGCTTTCTGAACTCACTATCTCAGCTTTTTCAATTTTAGGGGTTTGTTTTTCTTCTGCCATTTTACATTTTATTTGTTTGCTTTAAAGCCTCAATACAAGCTTTAGCTAAATTTACTGTAGTTCTAATTTTACCATTAGTAACACTATAAACATCCTTAATTCCTGCTAATTTTAATATCTTTTTACATTCATTTCCAATTACTAATCCAGTTCCCTGAGGTGCGGGCATAAGTTTAACCTTACAACTTCCAACTTTACCTTCAACAATAAATGGAACTGTATGCTCTTCACCGCAAGTACAATCAAAACTTCCACATCCTCTTTTAATCTTAATCAGATTTAATTTTGATTTTCTTAATGCTTTTTCTCTTGCAGGGAGGGTTTCTTTTGCTCTTCCAAATCCAACACCTACATATCCATCTTCATTTCCAGCAACAACCATTGATGCAAAGGTAGGAACATTTCCTTCTTTAGTTTTCCTCTGAGTTTGCCTCCAAGCCCTTCTTTTTCCACCACCGAATTTTCCTTTTGATTGCCCAATATTAAGAACTTCAGATTTAGTGTTTAATAAAAGGTCTACAATTTCTTCTTCTAAGATTTTCTTAGATAATGCTTCATCAATATCCTTTATCTTCTTATCCCTTACAAGCTGGCCTAATTTTGTTCTAGGTTTCCATTCCTCAAGATGTTCTGATCTTTGCTTAGCTGCCTTTTCTTCCCTCATCTTATCCATTTCCTCAGGACTTAGTTTTTTTCTTTGAAATCGGGGGTTATAATTTCCTCGAGGTTTAAAATTTCCTTCTGCCATTTTTATTTATTGTTTTTCAATCCCTCCCTTTACTTTTTCAAAAATATCTTTTACTTTTGTATTCTCTCCTGCAATTCTCTCTTCAGTTGGAAGAACCTTTTCTCCGTAATTAATTTCAATATCAGCGTCAGCAACACCCTTTACTGCTGCATAGATTTTTGAACCTTTTGTATTTGGAATTAAACCGGTATCCAGAATAATTTTCTCCTTTAAATCTTTAGCTTTTTTACCTAATAACAATCCTCCGAGATATGCTGCAGAAAGTGATTTTAAACTTCCTTTTTTATCTTCAGACCATCCATGTTTCAAAAGTTCTTTTGTGTTAACACTATAAACAATCTTATCTTTAGCATCATTACTTTTAACAATCTGTAATATGATATATCTATTTGTCTTTCTAATAACTAATCTAGGAGAATTACCTTTAAGTAAGATTAATCTCTTTGTGTAGTTTGTTTT
>Ga0075122_10002602_pt1 | contig 11811 bp, 15 predicted proteins | sample AntAceMetag02UKB_FD_69790 | JGI IMG/M metagenome (GOLD analysis project Ga0075122, IMG submission 69790) | Saline lake microbial communities from Ace Lake, Antarctica - Antarctic Ace Lake Metagenome 02UKB | ecosystem: Environmental > Aquatic > Non-marine Saline and Alkaline > Saline | place... | reverse complement strand
TAATTGTAAGTGTCATCTTATCCTCATCTTCTGCTTTAAGCACAACTTCTTCATTGAATTTAACATTAACAGATACCCAATTATTAGTTGTATCTCCACCTTGTCCTGTTATAGTTGCATTACTTAATCCCATAAAATCAACAAACTTATTAATTGTTGCTTGACTTGTTGTTACACCTTCACTTATTCTTTTATAATTAATTCCACTTGCTATTGATGTTCCAAGAACAGTATCATAAGGAATGTTTGGACTTGCCGCACTTCCTGTTGCTGCGACTACAATTTGAAAACTCTTAACCAATAACCAAGTTCCTAATTTTGGTTTTAATGTGAATGTAATAGGTTCTCCTGTTTCTTCTAATTGAATATCATCTAAATAATACTTAGGTGCTTTTCCCTCTGAAGATTCTTGTTCTACTCTAACAGTATCAATAGTTGCACCAACCAAACCCATATCTATTAAAGGAATTGTAATCTTTTGCCAAGTATCATAATTATCATATTCAAAGTAATCACTTAAATCAACTTTAGTTCCAACTTGCGCAGGAGTTCCAGTGCTTAACCAACCATAGAAATCAACTGCATCTCCTAACTTCCAATCTTTATCAACATAAATCCACATAGTAATTGCTGCATAAGATGAAAGGTCTATGGTGCTACCTTTATCAATTTCAAATACATCTCCTACTGGCGAATTATCAGATTTAATACTTTTATTTCCTGCAGGTGTATGATTTTGGTCTGTATTATTGAATGTGGTTTTCCCTCCACCTACAACATCTCTTGCAGTCCAATAAGAGTTATCAGTTCCATCATGTATTTTAACTGATGTTCCACTAAACCCTGCATTTTGATTCATCTCAACACCATAAGTATCATTACTAAAGAAAGCAAGTTTATTATCATAGGTTTTCAAAGGTCTTGTAGCAACTACTAATGCTTTCTTCTCTGTTCCATTAGTGTCCTCAACTTGGGCTTTTAACCCAGTAGTTGAATCTGTTATGTTGCTTTTTATTGGCATTTAATCCTCTGAATGATAATTCATATTTATTGTTAAATAATATGTTCCTGTTCCACTTCCACCAATATAAATTGTAAATACACCATTCTTAGGTAATATAACATCTTGTGGAAAGTTAAAGTTAGTTGCACCTTTTTCTGTTCCTATAATAAGTAATCTTTCAAATTCAGTTCCACCAGTTAAAGTTCCATCATTCAAATGAACTCCAGTTTCAAAATCTCCTGATGCTGTTTTTCCACTCCCTGTATTAAGATTTGTTGGTATTACATCTGTTGCTGAATCTCTTGTTCCACTATCCCCTAACTTAAAATATATTGAATCGTTAGCAGTTATAGTATGACCTGAAAAAGTTAAACCTTCAATAATTATATCTGTATCACTTGTGTTTTTCATATAAAATATACAATCATCTGCATCATCTGCTGATACTGAAATAGGCAAACTATAAGATTCTCCTTCTGATTGATTTGTATGATGTTCTAATGATGTTGTAACACAATCTGATTTAATCCTATTTTCAGAACTAACACCAACTGTTTTTCCTGTTCCTTCTCCATCTTCTATTATAAATCCCATTTTAATCCACCTGTATGTCAAACATTATGTTGACTATACATTTTGTTGAAGTTGTTTCTGCATTTGCAGTTATTCCAAAAATATCATTTGGTCCTAAAATAATTGCATCGTGAAAATCAATAACCTTAGTTCCTTGTCCTTCCATTCTAATTGTATATAAAGAACTTCCACCTGTTACACTCACAGTTGAAGCGTTAGTTGCTTCTTTTATTGTTGCATCTGGTGTATCATTACTTCCAAAGTTTAAATTAACTGGTGCTCTTGTTGTTCCACCAGAAACTGTTGGTTTTCTAAATACTCCAAATTTAGTTATTTTAGTTGTAGCTTCTTCTGTTGAAAATGCAACTTCTTTAATATTAATCCTTTCACTTCCAGTATTTTGAATATAACCTATACCTTCTGCTGTTCCACCTGTTGCCATAGTAACGTGCAACTGAACTGTATAAGCACCATTATCATCTCTTGAAGCATAATAAATTCTTTCATTTTGTCTTACTGAGCAGTCTAATCTATTTGAATCTCCTACTCCTGCAAGATTTCCATTTCCTTTTCCATCTCTTATTGTATCTGGCATTTTTATATTTCCTCCTTGTCTATTAAATTATCACTTAGAATTGCTAAGTGCATGTTTGTTATTTTTAATTGTGTTATTACTTCTTTTAAATTTAAACTTGTATCTTCTTGCTTTAATTCAGATAAATTTAAACTATCTGTTCCATCTGTAATCGTAACTTCTGTATTTGGAACTGATGTTTGATATACTAATTGAGCTCCATCAATATTTACACTTGCTCTATAATCAGTTGTTCCATCTTTAATCTCAACTGCTCCTATTTGAATATCTCCAACATCTAATTCTGCTTCTACTGGAAATCTATTATCTCTGCTTACTGGCTTTCCACCAATATTATGAATTTGAATATCATTAACTCCACCTGGATCAACTTTATCAGTTCTTACAATAGTAGTTGAATTAAGAGTTTTGCTTGCGCCTGTAACAGTAAAACTTCCTTCTTTAGTTTCGTTATTAAAAGGGCCTGTAATAGAATAAGTAACTGTATCTCCTGCAGTATAACCTGCATTAGATAAATCAACTAAGTATTTTCCAGAAGAATCAGTTAAAGCACTTACACTTCCATTAGGAGATGTGAATATAATTCTATTATTAGCTACTGCTATATTTTCAGAAGTCTTTATAGTTCCATTTATTGGATATGGTGTATCTGGCATAGTTCCTCTACGAGGCTTATTCTGATTTAATTATCAGAGTATTGCTCTTTGGTTTTTCTACTAACTCTATTGCATCAACAAGATACTCTTGTTTGAAAGCAACGAAGTCCTGTATTTCTGTAATATAAACTTCAGCACATAATAAATTACTTGAAGTTGTTTCTTTGTAAACATAGATTTCTTCTTCGTTTTCAAAATAAAAAACAGGGGACCTTACTTCTTCTTGTAAGGCGAATCTCTTTTTTAAGAGAGGCTCTATATCTCCCCACTTTATTCTTAAAATCATTCTTCAGTTAAATCTATACCTTTCTGTATTTTAGCTACTTCGTTGATACATCCAATAGGGTCTTTATTAAACGCCTTATGTCTGTATTTCTCGTTGCTATGCTGTGTATTTGGATCGTGGTAAGACTTAATTCCTCTATGATAGTGTTTAAATTTACCATTATAGAATTTCCATCCGCCACCTGCAAATAAAACAGCTAATACTCCAATTACCCATGCAATCCAAGAGTTTGTTTTTTCTGGACAATCTGATGAATCAGTTACTATTGTTCCATCAGCACATTCAATTTGTGTTGGTGGTATTACACATGAAGATTTATCTGAAACGATTGAACCATCTGCGCAAACATAGTTTGTATCAATTACAACAGTTGTTCCACCTGGAAGGTCTATTATATCTCCTGAAGCAATATCAAAACTTAATTTGTTACCGCCACCGCTTACAACTACTGTTTGTTTACATCTGTCTAAAGTTTCACAATATTTTATTGCTACTTCAATAACATCTCCATCGTGGTATCTATCATCTATATTCCCTAAATCTGCTTGATAAAATCCATCTTCATTAGTTGTAACAATAGCATTAGCACTAGTATCAAGGTTTGTAACCCTGACTTCTAGTCCTTCTATTGCATTAGATTCTGTTGTAATCGTTCCATAAATTGGATGAGGCATTGTAATTCCAGCAGCTACTATTGAGGCCATTAAAACCAACATCATTAATCCTATTATTGTTTTTTTCATTTTAAATTAACCCCCAATTTAGTGTTATGTTCTGGTCTACATACATCCATATTGGATCTCCATAAGTTAGAGTTGTTCCATTGTTTATAGTCCAATTAGCCACTAATGGTATATATTTTGAGCCATCGTTTGCAGTGTTATCATAGAAACTCATGTAGTCTACATTTGTTGCGTTTTGTTCTGTGTTACCACAACCAGCTATTACTGGATTACAATTAGCAAAGTTATCTGTTGCACCCATTGTTACATCTGCAGATGAATTTTTATTCATAACTAAGTTCCATGCACTATTAGCTCCACTATCACTTGAGTTAGTTATAAATTGTGTAATTCCTACATTAGTTGCATTCCATACCAAATCTTCAAAGTTTGAATCTGCACCCATATAAAGTAGTGCTACCTCTCCACCTTTAACTACTGTTGAACCGAAACTTCCACCGCTTACATGTGATTGGAATTCGTGAGATGAGTTCCAGAATGAAGCAGTTGTTGCGCCGGAATAAGTTAATAGTTGAGATAATGTTAAATTGTTTCCAACGTTTCCAACTAAATTCCAACCAGCTTTTAATGCTCTGTTTGTAGAATCAGTTGAATACTGATAAATTCCATTAGTAGTCATTGTTACACTATTTCCAGCTAAGTCATAAGCAGTTATATTAATTCTATAACTCGCATCTCCTGTAAGTGTTGTTATGTTAATTGTTCTATTAGCTGCTTGACTTCCTTGAGTTGTATCATTTAATCTAACAGTTACTCCTGGACCACTTACATTATAATATACTATTTCATATCTACTGAAGTTTAATTCAACAGATGATTGATAGCCTATTTGTGGTGTATAATCAGTTGCTGTTGTTCCATTCCAAAGAACAACATTATCTGTTTTCCAATCAGCAGTTAAGAATGAGAAAGCTGCAGGGGCAACTGTATCTACATATACTGTTCTATTTCCTGATGTAGCACTATTTCCAGCACTATCATTACAGGTTATAGCATAAATATATGCGCCTGTTCCGTTATCAACCATTATGTTGTTATTCATTCCTGTATAAGTAAATGGAGTTGCAGTTGTATAATCATTTGTATCTGAAGTTCCATTCCAAACACCAGTTGATGAATTAGAATCTTGTGCAAAATCCATAGTTGTTCCTAACAAACAAGTTGCTGCATTAGTATCTGTTGCATTTAATGTAAATGTTAAGTTTCCATCTGTGTCCCAATATCCTACTGTTGGTGTAGTTATAGCAATTACTGGTGCTGTTGCATCTACTCCGAAAGTATTGTTTACTAAATTGAATGCTCCAACTGGGTCAGTTGTTCCGTCACAATGAACCATCCATGTATAATTAGTTGCACCAGTTCCGTCTGCAACATTTGCTCTTGCTACGAAATTTGTATTAGTTGCATTAGATACAGGGTAATCAGTTACTACTTTAGTCATAGCACCTTGTCCTGTTGAACCATTTTCTGTTGTGTATAAATCACATTCCCAATTACTTTGGTTTCCTGTTACATTAATTCCATACGTTATTGTTGAACTTGTCTGATAAGTTTGGTTAGCTAGATTTCCAGCTGGATCCAAATTAACTACTGTTGCAGCAGAGGCAAAAGCCATCACTAACAAAGCCATTAATATTGGAATAAATATTTTCATTTTCATTTTCACATACCTCTTGATACAGTTGTCTGTATTGATGCAGTTGATACTGTTATTGTATTTCCACTTGTATAAGTTCCAGCACCTATTTTTGCACCTGTTACCATTAAGTCAATTACATCTCCTGCAGTATATCCACTTGCAAAGTTTGATAAATCAACTGATGCTTTTGCTGTTGCACCTAAAGTTTCATGCATTACATCTCCTGTATTTCTATTACTGATTGTTATTGGTTGTCCTTTAACACCGCTTGTAACGGTAACTGCTATTGCGTTTGATGTTGATGGCATTTTAACATTTACCTCCTATTTCTATAGTAGTTGCTCCGCCTGCAGTTATAGCAAAACTTGAGAATTTCCCATACTTTGCTTGATAACCTGTTACCGGAACTGAAGCAGCAACCTTTAATGTTAGTCCATTGATTTTAGTTAGTGAACAAGCTACTGTTGGGAATATTTCTATCCCATAACTATTACCACCAGGTAATCCCATATATCTATCTGTTGCAGTATCTGTTCCAGGACCCATGTGAATTGTTACTGTTCCTGCTGCACCAATAGGGAATACATCATTTTGGAAATTAGTTGATAAAACCCTTTTGTTATCTTCACCGGCACTCATTCTTGCGCCTCCAAGATAGCATCTACTCTATCTTTTTCTAGTTTAAACTTAGAAGGTTCTAATCCTAATCCTTTAAGCATTTTTTGTTGTTGTCCTTTGTTTTTAGCATAAAGTTCTTTTTCAGTATAAACTTTTGCCTTCTTCTCTTTGTCTACCATAGTTTCAACAATTCCAGATGCTTTTGCTTCTTTAAGTTGTTTATCTGTTAATTCTCTTTCAACTCCACCGCAAATTTGTGATCCATCTAAGAACCATTGAACGCTTGGTTTTCCTTTTAGTATGACTTTCATCCTAATAACCCCACAATAATTATATACCCTTGTGATTCTGCATCAGCAGCAAAAGTAAGACTTGCTCTTGTGTGTGGTCCAACTGCATCTACTCTTGTAGCTACAGTAATTGAAGATGTGTTTGGGGAAACGTTTTGTATCAAATACCCTGTTATCTTCTTGAAAGGAGTAGTTATTTTACTTCCTGTTGTCTGGACATCTACTAATTTATATAAATATCCTATTCTATTCCCCATGCTTAATCTTTTCGGTTTTTGTGCTGTATAGCTAAACGTTCCCATCTTTATTCACCTTCCGAAGACTATTAAATAGCCTTCATATGTAGCAGCGGCTGAATTCATTTCAACATGCCTATCGCTTGTTACACTCCAAACTTCATTTCCATCTGGAAAAGTGTCGTTAGCAACTCCGTTTTTGAAGCAATAACATTCATCTAAATCTTTAGTTGAAAGAATACATGAGATATTATCATCTTCATTATGAGCTTGTAATCCACTAAATGCTGAAGAAAATGTTGCTGCTGAATCTACTAATTCATTAGCTGTATTTCCGTCTGCAGTTGATTGAACTTCCATTGGACCGCAACCAAAAATATCAGTATTTGCACCTGTATTTGTTGAAGCAGCCATTAAAACAGGGCCTTTGTTATCAACTATTGAATTCCAGTCATCACAATTAGCGATGTCGTAGAATTTAAATCTAAAGTTTCCACAAACTCCTCTACCCATTCTTTTTCCTCTTATTGTTGCACCAAAATCTACTGGTTGAGCCATTTTATCTACCCCATATCCAGATATGTCCATCGTCCAATGCTGTGACTGGATCTAGAGTTACCTGGTTTTTTGTTGCTTTTGCGCCTTGACTTCCTATTGTTTCGGCAAAAGTATCTGATGAATCTGTGTTGTTTGTTGCGTGAACAGCCTCTACTCTGTTAAATGCAGGAAATGACGAAGCTGTTGCAGCTGCCGCTGCATCTGTAATATCATAAATTAATAGTCTTTTGTTTCCAAAACTAATTCGTTCAGGCCTGTTTGATTTGTATAAGTTACTTCCGTATGTTACCATTTTTTTCCTCCATGTGTCTTTCGTTGAATATTAAAAATAAAAAATAAAAAAAAAGCTAATGATTAGCTAGTTTTATGGTGCTGTTAAGTTCCAAACAATCCCATGGTTATTGAATGATTTACAAACAAATGTTCCATAAGTTTTGAAGAATCCACCTTGAGTATCTGCTCTGTTATACATAGCACTTCCGTTATAAGCTCCGCTTACTGGAACGTGTTGTGCATCTACACCAGCTAATATTCTGAATTCAACCATATTTAGATCAACTAAAAACATTGCGTTATCAGTATCACCAGTAATAGCAACATTACCTGCAGCATCTGAAGTTGTGTTTGTGATTCCCAATTTATCCATATACCTGCTTCCGATGATTGGAATACCTTTATATGTTGTTACTGTGAATCCACCTTCAAGATTTAGTGTTCCTGCAAATCTTTGTTGAGGTTGTAATAATTGGTTTACTTCATCTGTCCTTTCTTCAGACATTAAGAAGATTCTTTGATGGTCTTTAGCGCCTTTTTTATTTGTTCTAGTGATTATCTCATCCATGTGAGCTAATTCTAAAACTCCTGTTGCGCCTGATGCTCCAATAGTTCCTGCAGCAACATAACTTGGATCTAAAATGTCATAATTTCCATCTGGAGTTATTCCATATTTAGCAGTTACGTCTTGCATTTTTGCAGCGTTAGAAGATTCTGTATCTCCACCATTTGAATCATACCATGTTCCGATAGTTTGTCTAAGACCTACATAGCCATTAGCTAAACCATAAGCAGAAGTATCAGTTCCATTGATGATACATCTTTCTTCATAAAGTTTTAAGTTGTCTATTGCCATTTGCGCTTCATCTGCTAATGCACTATAGTAACTTGAACTTCCTGCAATCATCATATTTGTTACTTCATAATCTGATCTTAGTGATTTTGCTTGTGCGAATAATTGATACTTTGTGCTAAAGTATGGTGTTCCGCCTTGACCTTCAGTTGCTTGGAAAGTTACTGCAGTTGTGCTTTGTAAATCTGCTCTTAAATTCCATAGATAAGTTAGTTGATTAATTGGCTTTCTTGCGACTAAAGGACTAAAATCTACTCCCCTATTGATTGTATCTGCAATCATAGTGTCAATATGTTTTTGAATTTCTGCTCCTCCACCTGTTCCTGCTAATCCGCCTGTTGCGTTAGTAGTAGTGGTTAAAATTGCTCTTACTTCCATTAATGGGTCTTCCATTTTTTCATCACCTTAGTTTTATTTTATATTTAATCTGTTAAATCATTACCGTATGTTCTCGGTATAACAACATCATTTGCCGATACTTTACTTCCTCGTTGATTTGCATTTAGATTAATATGGTCGGCAGCTATTGCTCCTGCATGCAAACTTAAAGCCTTACCAAATTGTTCTTGCGTAAATGTTCTTGTTTTTGGGTCCTTGTAATGTCCATACTTAGCCCACACATTAGCAAAATTATTTGGGTTTACTTCAGGGAGTTTCCCTAATTGTTTTTCTAATTCTGTTCTAACTTGTTCTTCTTTGTCTGCAGATTCTGGCTCTTTAACTAAGCCTTTACTTACTTTTGTATCATCTGGTTTTGCTTCAGCTTGTTTTTTTAGATCTTCAATCACTTTATCTTTTTCTTCTCTCTCTTTTTCCCACGCTGTTTTTTGCTCATCTAATTGCTCTTGAGCAGTTTTTTCTGTTGCAGTTGCAGTTTCTTTATTCTTTGCTTCAATATCTGCTTTCAGTTTATCTAACTCTGTTTTAGTTGAGTTTGCGTTTTCTACTATTTTGTTGTAATCTTCTCTGCTTACTACATCTTTCTGTTCAGTGTCTACATTAGTAGACTTGTCGTCTTCAGGCATTTTGCCTCACCTCTTGGTTTAATCTGTTCTAATCCTCTCATAGCTACTTCGGTAATTGGAGCCATATCATTTGCAGCTCCTTGAAGTAATGAGATTCCAAAAATATCAGCGTTATCTATTTGAGTTAATCCGTTATTAATAGGCACAGTTTCTGTAGTCTTCATGTTTAAACTCATAGCATTAAGAAAACCATTCTCTAAACTTCCCCAAATAGAATCAAAATAAACTTTATGTTCTTCGTCTATATCTCTATAGAAAGGATTGCCTCGTAAATCTACAAACAAACCTTTTTCGTCAATTTTTATTTCTTCAACTTTAAACATAGGAATATCTGAATTCTTAAACTTAGCTTTTAAGTGGTCTATTTCACTTGTGAAATCCTTTCCTGTCTTTTCTTGAAGTTGTTTGATTAAATACTCTCCACTTGCTTTTGCACCAACTTGATGTTCAATGTCTATGAAGATTTTAGAATTCTTAGCTTTCCTATATATATTCTCAATTCCTTTATCTGAAAAATATTCTCTGAATGTTCGTTCTCCTGAAACTTTATAGGGATAGATGTGGTTTGAGTTTGTAGCATATCCTCTAACTATATATTCTGGCTTACCATTTTTATCCATACTTCTTGTTTCTAATTTTGATAATAAAAATTCATTGTCTTTCATTGTGGGCCTCCAATAAATGCAGCTGCTTCTTTAACTATTTCCTCTGCTCGTTTTGGGTCTTGCTTTAATTGTAATTTCATACCTTCTTCGTTTAAACCATACTTTTTTGCTTCCTTTAAAATTTCTTCGGTTTTCATGCTGCCACCTTCTTAGCATCTAACTTTCTTTTTCCGTCTGGACTTACACCTTTAGCATCAAGTTTACTTCCCATTTTATCTGCAGGGTTTTTCTTTGGGTCTTGGGGTAAACCTGGTTTACCTGGTAAACCGCCTCCCATTCCCATTGGATCAATTTTTTCTATAATTGCTTTCTGTGATAAGTCTAATCCTCGTTCTCTACCATATTCAATGATACTCTCTCCGTCTATCCCAGTATCTTTCATAGTCTTCATAATATCAGTAACAGTTTTATCATCCATTAAAGATATTCCATTAAATTTGAATTTAAGGTCTTTTAGATTTAAGAGTGGCATAAGGTCTTTATTGATTTGACTTTCAATTTCATGCTGAATTGATTTGATTTTTGTTTCATAAGGAATAACAACGTTTTCTCCGATACCTCTATTTGCACCATCTAACATTCCTACCCAATGAGGTGGACATCTTGTAATCATAAGTATTCTTTTTGAGTTCCAATTAAGAATATCTATTAATCCTGTAAAGTCTAACTGCGCAACTTTTGCGTCAAATTCTTCTCCTTGCGCAACAATGTCCATTCCAGGAGTTCTCTTTGCTATTATTAAGTTTTGAATAAAGTCTTTCCTTTGTTTGTCGTTTCCGTTCTTTAAGAAGTAGATAATTTTTGGTGGTAAGTTAGTGAATATGCCATGAACATAGTCCCTTGATACCACACCAGTTGAAAAGTCTCTTGCGCATGCTTTTAGTGGATTTCTTGAATAAACTTGACTTCCTACTTGATACATAGAAAATCTAATGATTTCGTCTGGTTTATACTTAATTGCTTTTTCAGGTGGCTGACCTTGAACAAGCTCTATATAACCTTTGATTTCGCCGTGTTTATCATAATCTATCCTCATATCTTGAGTATCTCTTGGATTTAACTCCATTATCTCTGTATGAGTTTCATTCCATCTTGCTTCTAAGTAAGCATCTCCATATACAATCAAAGACCATATACAGTTCTTAATTGCTTTATCAAAATCTAATTCGTGATTGAACTTTTCGTTAGTTGTTTTAATCTGTGATTCATTTTCTCCAAGAAAATCATAACCTTTGTATGTTGCTAAATCGGCAGTAAGAGAAACAGCAGTAAATAAAACTGGATCTAACTCAACCATATCCATTAATGTTTCATAGATATAAGGTGCTTGTCTATACTTTTTATTAACAGAACTAACGTTGGTTTTATAATCGTGCACAATGCCTTTAGAAGCTCGTTCTTCCATTATGTCAAAGATTATTTCAGCCATATAATACCTATATGGAACTATATTATATAAATGATGTGATACACAAAATGCAAAGAAAGGGGATTAAAGCGGAACCTCTTTCCCTTTCATCTCTCTTTTTATCAATTTCCTAAGAATACTGTTTCCAGAGCAACAATTATCGGTTGCCTCTGCTTTGATAAAATCTAATTCAGATTGTGCTAATCTCAAATGAAAGTGTTGATTCAACAGTTCTTCGCTTAATCTTCGCTTATCCTTTTTCCAGAATGGTAGTTTCATTCTATCTTTAGTTTCTTTTGTAGTTCTTGAATTTCTTTCTTTGTTATTGGAATTCTCTCTTTCAGTTCATCCCTTAGTTTAACTGATTCTTTGATAACCTTTTCCTTTGCT
>Ga0075122_10002599_pt1 | contig 11823 bp, 7 predicted proteins | sample AntAceMetag02UKB_FD_69790 | JGI IMG/M metagenome (GOLD analysis project Ga0075122, IMG submission 69790) | Saline lake microbial communities from Ace Lake, Antarctica - Antarctic Ace Lake Metagenome 02UKB | ecosystem: Environmental > Aquatic > Non-marine Saline and Alkaline > Saline | place... | reverse complement strand
GAAGGTCGAATTCGAATCCATTGAGGACGGTATTGATCAGATTGTTGACAAATCAGATAATCTTCAACTGCGGCCTCCGGTGGTTACCATTATGGGACATGTTGATCATGGTAAGACGTCACTTCTTGACGTGATTCGCAGCACCAATGTCATTGGTGGCGAAGCGGGTGGAATTACCCAACATATTGGGGCTTATCACGTAAAAACAGCTGATGGACAGATTACGTTTCTGGATACTCCGGGACATGCTGCATTTACGGCCATGCGTGCCAGGGGAGCGGATGTCACAGATATTGTGGTTCTGGTAGTTGCCGCGGATGATGGTCCCAGGCCACAGACGGTTGAAGCGATTGACCATGCTAAGGCTGCCGGAGTGCAGATAATTGTTGCCATCAATAAATGTGACAAGCCGGATGCAAATCCGGACAGGACTATCCAACAGTTGATGGAATATGAACTGGTCCCGGAAGAGTTTGGCGGAGATGTACCGATGATCAAAGTTTCGGCAAAATCGGGAGAGGGCATTGATAAATTGTTGGAGATGCTCCATCTGCAATCCGAAATCATGGAACTTAAGGCGGACCCTGATCGGTTTGCCCAGGGAGTAGTGATCGAATCCAAAGTGGACAAAGGAAGGGGAAATACGGCCACTATCCTGATTCAGACGGGAACCTTGAGAGTTGGAGATAACTATGTCGTAGGCACCGAATATGGTCGTGTAAGAGCCATGTGGAACGATCGCGGCAGAAAGCTGCATGAGGCTTTACCGTCCGTACCAGTGGAGATCGTTGGTTTGAACGGCGTTCCGATGGCGGGGGATCGATTTAATGTGGGATTGGATGAAAAACAGGTTCGCCAAATTGCGACTCTGCGTTCTGAAAAAGAGAAGGCCCGGAAGCAGGCGCAGCAGCATAAAAGGAGCCTGGAAAATCTGTTGGAATCCATGGGTAAAGATGAAAAGCGGATTCTTAATATGATTATCAAGACAGATGTCATCGGCTCATTTGAAGCTTTATCGGATGCGCTGCATCGATTAGGTAATGAACAGGTGGCTATTCGTGTGATCCGAGGAGCGGTGGGAGCCATTACCAGCACCGACGTTATGTTGGCCTCAACCAGTGACGCGGTTGTGATTGGTTTTAATACCCGTCCTGATGCTTCTGCCAAAAAGCTGGCCAGTGAGGAAAATGTGGATGTGCGCATGTACAGTATCATTTACGAGGTCATCGACGATGTGAAAAAGGCGTTGGAAGGGATGCTGGAGCCGATCATTCGTGAGGAGATACAAGGAAAAGCCGAGGTTCTGGAAGTTTTTAATATTCCAAAAGTGGGCGTAATCGCTGGATCCAAAGTGGTAGAAGGGAAATTCGTCAGGGACTGCCCGGTCAGAGTCATTCGGGATCATGTCATCATTCACGACGGTAAGCTGGCCTCTCTGAAACGGTTCAAAGATCAAGCTAAAGAGGTTTTATCGGGTTTTGAATGCGGAATTGGGATTGAGGCATATAAGGACATTAGAGTGGGTGACGAGCTGGAATCCTATTCGAGGCTTGAAACCGCAGCGAAACTTTAGCTCTCAAATATTTTCGAAGTGCCCGGGATGAGTGGGTCGTAACATTAAGGTTAAATGAATGGCAAAGGTTAACAGTAATCGGAAAAAAGAGCTGATTAAGATAAAGCTCTCCACCATCCTTCAAAAATCATCAAATAACCCAAAATTTGTGGGTGTCACCATAATCGCTGTCAATCTCAGTCCAGACTCAACCTCCGCGGTTGTACAATACTCAGTGTTTAATCCAAAGGTAGATACGGCTGATGTTACACAGGCATTGAATGCGGCCAGCGGCTTCTTTCAAGCTAAATTGGCCAAGACACTGAAATCAAGAAATACTCCCCGACTCAAATTTGTATTTGACAGTGGTTTTGACCACGCTGATCGAATCTCCCAGCTTCTGGATCAAATCGATATCAAGGAAGAACCTGACGAGCCTCACGAGCCACAAGATTTATAGGAAACTTCCTGCTCGACCCCTCATCACATGTTTATCACTTCTCCCGTGATCTGTAAGGGAATAAGACAACCTGATTCCAGACAATCAATCCGTTTGATCGTTAAGACGACCCCCGTTCAATTAAATGATATAAAGCCCCAACATACCTCTCTCCATAAATATTCCCCGCCATTTTTGTGTAAAAAAGTCGCGAATCTCAAAAAATAATTAAAGTCTTTCAGAAATCTGCCGATAGAGACTAAAAGGAAGTCAGATTTATGTCTGCTTCTGAAAGATGATATTCATTCCCCGGCTTCAGAAATTGATGACTTGGAGTGGGGGCAATCTCTTTGGAACCGTAGCCGGATAGTCATAATTTCGGTGACACTTCAGTTTTCTGCTAAAAAGAATGGCTTGAGGCTAAAGTTTTTTTTGCGGATGCCGATAGAGATATAGTGAAGGTAGTTAAATTTATTGAAATGGGGATCATGGAATAATACTTGTAAACCTATTCTTGGAATAAAAATTAATTGCGGCAGCATGAGCCGGCAATCAAGGTTGTGGGTGGATTTACCATCGGTGGCAGCAAGATCTGTCAGCACGTGGTTGATCTGTTCTTTCAACCCTGTTGGCCGTATTTATGCGGATTATTGCCCCATCATCGGCAAAGAAAAGGAAAATTTTGCCGAATGATCCGTCTCTTCAAGGATAGGTAAATGGCAGGTGAAATAACTTCCAATCCAAATGTGATAACAGGTCTGGCTTCCGGTATGGATACCAAAGGTATCGTGGAGCAGATGATTGCGGCTGAACGAAAAAAGGTCGAACCTGTTGAGCAACGGAAGGAAGCAAAAAAACTGGAATTGGATGCCTGGAAACAGACCAAGGTTTATTTGGATACTGTAAAGTCGGCTGCGGAAAAGCTTTCCAAAAAATCACTCTGGGAAGGTAAAATCGTCAGCTCCAGCCATCCGGAAGTGGTTGAGGCCATTGCGACATCCGGGGCGAAACCCGGGAAACACACGCTGGTCGTTGATAAACTGGCACTCAATCATCAGATTGCTTCCCAGGGCTTCGCTGCTAAAGAGGATTCGGTTGGACGGGGTGAGGTCATGATCTCGATTGGAGAGGATCAGACTCATCGCATTTTGATTGATGAAACAAACGATAATCTGCAGGGATATGTAGATGCCATTAACACACTGGATACAGATATCAGTGCGAATATTATAAAGACGGGGAATAAAGAAAAACCCTTTCAGGTGGTGCTGACCAGTAAAAGGACCGGCCGGGAGGGTGAAATCAAGGTCGTTTCCAGTGTGAATGGAGAAGGAGAAGCGCCGACCTTTGATCCATATTATCTGCAACCGGGTAAATGGAAAGGGATCGTCAGAGCGGAAACGGGAGAGAAGATTGCAACGGGAACAGGGGCATCGACTGCCATTCCGGAATTGATTGGCGAGTTTACCGGAGAAGACGCCCTGGACTTGACTTTTACTGTTGTTAATACCGGTATCATTGGTGTCAGTGAAAACCTCCGTATGCGCTGGGAAGATAACACCGGTCGATACGGATATCTGGATCTGGGTTCATTTAACTATACACCGGGAGAACCGCTAGAAATAGTTGATGGTGTCAGTCTGGTTCTGAGTGAGGGCGAAATCATTGTCAATGATGTGTTCACAGCCCAGGCCAAAAATCAGGATTCCGAACTGTACTGGTGGAAAAGCGATGAGGAACGGGCGGCTCAAATCAAACCGCCTACATCATGGAAGCGACAAGGTACAGAGGGTGGACCCATTATCACCGGAAAATTCGACGGTGAAGAAGACGATGTATTCACTTTGAAAGTGATCGGAAGCGGACAAATCGGTCAGGCAGAAGACCTGAAGATTGAATACGAATCAGAAGGGGGTACTAAAGGAACCGCTTTTGTTGGAAAGGGCTATGAACCAGGGTCTAAACTCTCCCTGGGGAATGGGTTGGAGTTGGACTTGAAACCGGGACTTCTGAACGACGGTGATTACGCAACGTTTGAGTACCAGGCAGAATCCACCGCCGACTATTGGTGGCTGGATGATTCGGAACGTCGTGAAGGCGGACAGATTGTTGATCTTTCGAATTGGATCTCGCCGGAAGTTGATGAGGATGAAGAAGGTGTTGGACCTGCCGCAGCAAAAAAACCAATTGGTGCGAGGGTCAGTAACGCCGGCAAAACGATCGTGGGTACCTATACCGATTTTGATCCCAAGGTCTATACGTTTACCTCGCTGAAAAGTGGCAGTATCGGAGTGACTAAGGGTTTGGAACTACGTTGGGAAGATGATGCGGGTAATTCCGGGATTCTGAAAGTCGGGGGAGATGATTATCAGGTTGGAAACCCAATCGAATTCGATTCCGGATTGTCGTTGGTGCTGGGAGAAGGGAGTGTCTTTGAAACGGACAGTTTTTCTTTCCGGACCTTTACACCGGTGATCCAACCGCCCCAAGATGCTGAAATCCGGCTGGGAGCAACAGAACTGGGAGGTGGTTTGTTAATCACCAATCCGACAAATACGCTGGAGGATGTGATCGATGGGGTCAAGCTTAATCTGCTCTCCACTGCTGAGAAGCCGGTGACGATTAGTGTACGGGGAGATACTGAGAAGGCTCTGGAGGGGATTGCTGAATTTACTGAGGTGTATAATAGTACGCTGCAGTTTTTTAAGGATGTAACCAGGTACGATAAGGATACACAAGAGGCCGCTCCGTTACAGGGGGATAGAAATCTGCCGAGAATTCAAAGGGAAGCCAATCGTATATTTATTGATCCGATTATTGGCTTGGAAGATCAAAAGAACATGTTAATCTCCATCGGTTTAAAAATTAACCAGGAGGGATTGATTAATATAGATGAAGAGAAACTGACAAATGCGATCAACGATAACCTGTCAACAGTGGCTGATCTTTTTCGGAGCCACGGGACATCAGAAAACACCGGGATTGTCTATCTGGGATCTTCCGAAAAAACCCAGATCAGTGGTAAAGACGGCTTTGAAATAGACATTACGTCCGCCGCGACAAGAGGGAGTTATACTACGCGACAGGCTTTAGGCCCGGTAATGATCGATGATAGCAATAAAGAAATCTATGTAACCGTAAATGGCAGGGAATCGGAAATGATCACCCTGGAAACGGGTACCTGGGAAATTGAAGATATCGCTACAGATCTCCAGCGGAAAATCATCAACGACAAAAGCCTTGGGAAAATGAAGGTTGTGGTGACTTCCGAAGGTGGGCAGCTGAAGATCCGTTCCAATGTGACTGGCGCTAAATCTTCTGTTTCCATCCGGGTTGAGAATACCCAAAACGTGGTGAACCATCCGCTGATGAGCGGTGAATCTGTGGTTGGGGAGAATGTGCAAGGAACCATTGATGGGGAAGCGATGGAGGGTAGTGGTCAGATCCTGACAGGTGCAGAGGGGACGGAGTATGAAGGATTGAAACTGTATATCTCATTGACAGAAAATCAGATTGGACCCGGTGCCGAGGGGAACATGATTTTTACAAAAGGGGTTGGTACCAAAGTGATGGAGTATATCTCGGATGTGATGGAGCCGGAAAAAGGCGCTTTGGATATCTATACCAAAAATATTGAAAAACAGTTGAAGAATTACGAATCAGAATTGGAAAAACTGGAAGAGAGAATTACTAAAAAAAGAGAAAAACTGTCTCTAAAGTTCGCGAAAATGGAGAGTCAGTTAGGGCAATTAAAATCGGAGCAGAAGTACTTAACCGGGCAGCTTGCCAAACTTTGATAGTTTTAATCCATTGGCTGGTTTTTCTTAACAAACCACTATTGTGATATTGGACCACAATTTTAAACCAATCTTTCTAGTAAAGGAAAAATGAACCCATATACAAAAAGTAATCAGGCATACAAAAAAGCAGCGGTGACGACGAAAGATCAGGGAACATTAATCCTGATGCTGTACGATGGGACAATCCGTTATCTGAAAATTGCGTCCAATAAAATAAACAAAGAGGATCTGGAGGGGGCACATAACGCGATCTCCAAGGCGAAAGCCATTATTTCAGAGTTGATGACCTCGTTGAATATGGAGCAATCCGGCAGAGTGGGGGCGAGCCTCAAGTCGCTTTATGTATATATGTTTAACCGTTTGATTGATGCCAATATCCAGAAGAATGCATCATATATAGATGAGGTTTGTGACCTGATGTCAGAGTTACGCGATGGGTGGCGGACAGTGGTCAACCAGAAAAAAGAAGTAGCCAAAAGTGTGCAGTTTAATAGTAGAAGCGAAATCAAACCTTTGAATTTGCAGGGATAACTTAAGTGGTTCCAGCATAGGAATCATAAACCAGAAATAGGTCTAACTGGATTACAAATATTAGGAATGAGAAGGCGATAGAACCATCGTCTTTATGGAGTGGAAAATGTATTAATCTGACGCGAATCCATAGATTAAATTGGATTAAACGAGTGGGATGTGTCGGATATTAAGAATGGCCTGAAAGCCCCTGATATTAATCGTTGTATAGGGTAATTGGTTGTTCGCACATCTGTTTGCAATGGATGTGGACAGGTGAAGTGTGTCTTTTTTTCAGGGTTAGGTGAAGCGGATCACCCAACCCCATTTTACTGCGGAGGTCATGAGTTTGCGAATAAATCATGATACAAAAGTTAATGCCAAAATTGTGCCTAAGGCACTATTTTGCGGAGTCTGATATGAAAACAAGAATGGTAGCCAGAAATGGTCAAATGGATTTGATCAGTGAGAAAGTGATCCAATTATGCTTTGATGAAAATTCCATTAATAATTTTACACCGGGATTGAAAATGGTCTTTGCCATGGAGGATCCCCCACTATTTGTGACCCTTGAAGAAATTGAAAAAGAGGGATCAGTTAATGTTCTGTCCTGATCCCCCACAGCTCCAGATACATGGGGAATAGTAAAAACAATGATTTCGGGAGCTTGCCAGAGGATTGAAAAATATGTAGGGATTGTTAAAAAATAGCGTCACATAATCTATTTGCAAAATTCCTAAAAGCACTGGACATTGTGCAAATAGAATGTGAGCTGATTTTTTAGCCAACCCATAGCTGAATGGCATCTGCCTAACAGGCCCCCCTGAATTAGTCTTCAGGGGGACCCGTTGGGGAGCTGCCAGGGGGATGATTTACTTGTTCCCTTGATAAGCTCCTGCGTTATGCTTGCAAGCCATTTTACTAATCAGTTTGATCTTTGGTGAATGGTAGATGACGCAGTAGTGGTAGTAAAAGTACAAACAGTTTTTCTTTGTGGGGTTGAATTTTTCCTGCAGTGCATGAAGTTTTATGTACTTCGGGGAGGTGGAGATGCCTATGGGAATTCGGTTTGTTTTTGATTGGGTATAAAACTGATAACAGAAAAGCGCTGTGTTTAGCGTTTGATATGCGCCAAGAATGTATGGAAGGGGTAGTCGTGCAGCGGTTGCCGCGAACCCCGAGACCCGTATCGTTGTGGTTCACGGGAACCGCTTATTGGAAAGTGTGATTTTTTTTTGCTTGCTCACACCACTTTTCATATAAGCTGTCCTGTCGTTTTTTCGAACGACACATTGGGACTGTTGACATCGGAAGTCGACGGAACTGAGCGGTTTGTATAACCGCATACATTCATTATGGAGGAATTGTTATGAGTTTGCGAATAAATCATAATACCGCCAGTTTGAATGCCCATAGAAACTTAGAAAAGGCTAATGAGAGAGTTTCCAAATCTCTCGAAAGACTATCTTCTGGCTTAAGGATTAATTCCGCGGGAGATGGAGCTGCCGCTCTAATGGCTTCGGAACAGTTACGTTCTCAAGTTGCCAGTATTGACCAGGCAATTCGTAACTCGGAGTCTACGGTTTCTATGGTGCAGACAGCTGAAGGTGCGTTAGCGGAAGCTAACAACACGCTTGTTTCAATGAGGCAGTTGGCGGTTCAATCAGCCAACGAAGGTTCTAATGATGCTGTGATGCTTGCTGCAAACCAGACATCAATCAAGAACATGGTTGCTTCTATTGATCGGATTGCTGAATTTACACAGTTTGGCCAGAAGAAGTTGCTGGACGGTTCAAACGGTGTATCCGGTTTGGCAATCGGAGACGGCTTGCAGTTTGTTGGCGCAATGACAGAAACCCAGTCAAGTGGGGAAGAAGGCTATGATGTATTGGTTACCGAAGTGGCGACCAAAGCAATATTGCTGGGATCGACCTCATTAACCAAGGAAATTATTGGCGCTAATGAGAAGTTATATGTAACAGAGGGTGGTAAGACAGCCCAGTATGTTACAAAGGAAAGCGACACGGTCGATGCGGCGATCCTGAATTTTGCGAATGCTGCAAAAAAGGCCGGTCTGAATGTGACCATTTCCAAATCTGACGCCGGTGGCATACAGATTCAACATGATAAGTATGGCAGCGAGCACACGTTTTCTGCAGCCAGCAGTACAGCGGGTGTCTTGTCGGAAAAGGGTGGGATTTTTCAGGCTGCAACCAGAGGTAAAGACCTGCGCGGTTTCATCAATGGTGAAGCGACCATTGGTGAAGGTGAAACCATGATAGGTATCAGTGGTAATAAAAAGACCGACGGATTATCCGTCACGTATCATGCCAATGATCCAAATATTGCGATACCGACGGAAGGACTGAACGTTGGAAAGGTGAACGTGACTCAAAATGCGTTGACTTTTCAGATTGGTCCGGGACAAGGCCAGAAGGTTAGAGTTGCTCTGCAGAACGTTTCGTCGGGCACTTTGGCCAGAGGGGTTTCTAATATGAGTAATTTTGAGTCTCTTAGGGAATTGGATGTTAGATCATCCCAGGGAGCTCAGGATTCAATGACCCTGATAGATAAGGCGATCAATGAAGTAATTAAAGTCCGGGCTGAGCTTGGCGCGTTCCAGAATAATACTCTGGAAATCAACGTGGCCAATATGCAGATAGCCAAGGAAAATATGGTCGCTGCCGAGTCTAATATTCGTGATACCGATATGGCGGCTGAAATGGCCGAGTTCACCAGGAACGATCTGATCATGCAGTCGAGTGCGGCGATGTTGGCACAGGCGAATCAGATCCCTCAAAAGGTAATGCGGTTGCTTGATTAGGCTAGTCGTTTCTTGATTAATAGTGGGTGGGGGAGAACCTTCTCCTGCCCGCTGTTCCTATCTCCAGACTGATACTAAGATTGTTCCGTAATCCCTTCAGTCCTTCCAGTTGTCCATTTGAAAATCAGGTTGTCCGATTTCCGGAAATTTGTTGTTAATACCGTTATCCTGACCTATGAGAACTGTCGTCACACCGGCCAGGTTTCCAGCCAGAATATCTTCTGCACTGTTCCCATAAAAAATTGATCGGCTGGGGTCGATACCTGCAGATTCGCAGGCAAGTTCGATCATGTGGGGAGAGGGTTTTTTTTGGTTGGGGAGATAGGCCTCTGAAATAAAGCGCTGTCTGTCCGAAAAGAATTTATCAAATCCGGTCAGGTGTAGTTTTTTCAGCTGCGATGCGGTTATTCCGTTGCTGACTAGAGCCAGTTTTTTGTTGCGGTCTTTAAGGCTCTGCAGGTAGCCCACTGCTCCATCAAGGGGCTTGAGATTAAATGGGAAAAAACTTTGGTAAACCGATGTCAGCATTCCAGCCTGTGTCTCATCAGTGACAGGCAGATCCGGCCGACTGGCAATGAAAGCCTTAAAGTAGGTTTCAGTATTGCCCGAACCAAAAATCCGACACAACCATTTCAAGTCTTGCAGGGCTGAAATCAGGGGGTTTCCGATGAGTCCGGGAAACACTTCACGAACCGCTTTTTCCTGGGCGGAATAGTAAGTTTCCCGTGTATTGATCAGGGTATCATCCAGATCGAAGATATGAAGGTCGACATCAGGTAGCGCTATCATCCAACCGTTACTGATTTGGCCAGGTTTCGGGGTTTGTCGATATTGAGTCCCAGATTCAGGGCGCTGTAATACGAGAATAACTGAGCTATCACCAGTTCTACCAAGGGCGTCAACTCGGGTTCGGTCTCCGGAATCACAAAATAGTGGTCCAGCATTTGCTGTACTTCCGTGTCATCCTGGGTGCAGAATGCGATCACTTTTCCGCGACGGGCCTTCACTTCTTCAATGGCCATAAGTGTCGTCTGAAAGAGTTCTGTATCTTGACGGTTCGGGAGAAAGAACAGGCTGTACATGTTTTCATCTACCATGGCCAGGGTTCCGTGTTTCAGGAATCCGGCCGGCAACCCTTCTGCGTGGACATACGTTACTTCCTTCATTTTTAAGGCGGACTCCAAGGCAATCGGGTAATAGATGCCCCTGCCCATAAACAGCCAGTTTCTGACATGGCTTGTTTCTTTGGCGAGATCCCGGATGAAGCCCGACTCTTCATTCATCATCTTTTCAACCAATTCCGAGAAGTCAAATAACCTTTGACGATGTGTGTCCGCCTGCTCTTCACTCAGATGCTTCCGCAGCACGCCGACTCTGAGGGCGATCTGCCAGAGGATCACAATCTGAGATAGCGCGGCTTTCGTTGAAACGACACAGATTTCCGGACCGGACCCTTGAAATATGCAGTCATCGACCTCCTGGCTGATGGAAGATCCGACCACATTGACAACTGCGGAAGTGGCGCCGCCGGACTGTTTTGCCGCCCGAATGGCCATGCGGGTATCGTAGGTTTCGCCGCTCTGGGAGAAAAACAGTGTATGCTGGTCGGCGTTGACTGGGATCAGGGTTGGAAATTCGTCAGCAGAGATGCTGGGGACATAGAGGTCTGCATATTTGGAAAACAGATAGGTACCGATCATAGCGACATAATAGGTGGTCCCAACACCGACACAAAAGGATTGTGGTTTATCGATAAATTTTTTGGCAATGGTTTCAATTTCCTGATTTGAAATGTGTAGGGCCTGGCGAACGGTTTGTGGTTGGTCAAAGATCTCTTTCAACATGTAGTGGGAAAACCCGCCTCTCTGGGCTGTTTCCTTGTCCCATTGCACATGGATAATCTGTTTGGTGATGGTCTGATTGTCCGCAAGGCTTTTAACCTGAAAAGAATCATTCGTCATTGTCAGATATTCGTAATCATTGATGAGCACAGTGTCACGAGTTTCGGAGATAAATGCGTTCATATCCGAACTGACGAAATTGACACCGTCATTGATTCCCAGTACCAACGGTGAGTCTTTTTTAACTGCAAAAACGGTATCTGGTCGATAGACACTCAGCATGGCAATGGCATATGACCCTTCCAATTTGTTAAGGGCGTTGCAGAAGGCAGTTTCCACGTCCTGGCAGATGCTATACTCTTCTTGAAGTAGGTTTGCAAAGACTTCTGTGTCCGTTTGCGACCGAAATTGATGTCCCTTAGCTTCTAGACCGGCTTTAATGACTTGATAATTGGAAAAAATGCCGTTGTGCACAATGACAAAATTATTATCACTGGAAAAGTGAGGATGGGAATTCTCTGCTGTCACACCGCCATGAGTTGCCCAGCGGGTGTGAGCAATCCCTAGATGACCCTTCATCTCCTCAAAACGCTCGATGGAGTTGACCTCATTTACGTTGCCGATGTTTTTGCGCAGTATGATCTCATGTTCGTCAAAAAGCGCCATTCCGCAGGAGTCATATCCTCGGTACTCAAGATTCTGCAAGCTTTTAAGCAGCAGCTTGGCCACAGGTTTGTGGCTGGCGATTGCACTAATTCCGCACATAAGGCTTTTTAATATTAAAATTAATAGTTCTCTGGATGCTGTGGGTGATACCTGTTGTTTTCAAGCTCGTCATTTCCGTGCATGTCTTTGTT
>Ga0075122_10002595_pt1 | contig 11840 bp, 10 predicted proteins | sample AntAceMetag02UKB_FD_69790 | JGI IMG/M metagenome (GOLD analysis project Ga0075122, IMG submission 69790) | Saline lake microbial communities from Ace Lake, Antarctica - Antarctic Ace Lake Metagenome 02UKB | ecosystem: Environmental > Aquatic > Non-marine Saline and Alkaline > Saline | place... | reverse complement strand
TAAGGGTGCAGCTAAATAGCCTAAAGCTAAAGGAGGGAAAAATCCAGCTCTTAACTTCCTTTTTGAACCATAGCCTTCTTTCATTAAATTAAATGGAGGAGTTAATAATAATATTTTCATATTTTTAAATTATAAATATTTTTTAGCCCAATTTTGAAAAATAATTAAATTCCATAAAATTTTCCTATTATCTTTCTTATTGTTCAAATGTTCTTTTATTAATTTATCAACAAAAGAAAAATTAAATAAATTAGTTTTAGAAATCTCTTGCTTACTTAAAACTTCTAACATATACCCCTTAAGATCTTTTTTAAGCCATAAAGTCAAAGGAATACCAAAACCTTTTTTCTTACGATGGATAATATTCTTAGGAAGCTTATCTCTCATCAACTCTTTTAAAATATATTTAGTTTTAAAATTCTTTAATTTATATTCCAATGGCAAAGAATTAATAAAATCAACTAAACGATAGTCTAAAAAAGGAGCACGTACTTCTAAACTATTATACATACTAGCCCGATCAACTTTAAATAAAATATCATCTTGTAAATAATATTTCATAAATAAAACATTTATTTTATCTAAATAACTCTTATCTCTATAATTTCCCAAAAAATCTTCAGCAAAATTAAATAAATTTCCTTCTTTTGTATTAAAATTAAATAAATTTTCAATTTTATTTAAATAACCTCCAATATTTAAAAAATCACGATATAAAGCAGGAAAAGCAATACTTTGAGCATATCTTTTAATCTTGTATGAAAATGTTAAATTTTTATCAGAAACAAAAAATAATTTGTCTAAAGCTTTATTTAAATTAATTTTAGATTTAAAACCAGCTAATCCCAATAAAGAGATAATTTTTTGAACCCTATGATTAGGATAACCCATTAAAAGCTCATCACCCCCATCACCACCTAAAGCAACCTTAACTTTCTCTGAGGTAAATTTAGAAAGCAAATAAGTTGGTAAAATAGAAGGATCTCCAAAAGGTTCATCTAATTTATTAATAACTTCTGGAATAACATCTAATAAATCATTGGAACTAAATTTTTTGTGATAATGTTCTGTTTTTAAAAAATCAGCCACTTGTTGAGCATAAAGAGATTCATCAAAACTAGATTCATCAAAGCCAATAGAGAAAGTCTTAATATCTTGTTTTTGTTTTTTAGCAAAATAAGCAATAACAGAAGAATCAATTCCACCTGATAAAAAAATTCCAACAGGAACATCAGCAATCAACCTTTTTTCTACAGAATCATTTAATAATTCTTCCATATTTTCCTTAGCTGATGAAAAACTTATTTTTTTACTATTAATTTCTATTTGATAGTAATTATCCAACTTAATTTGATTATTTTCAAAAATTAACACTGAACCATTAGATAATTTATTAATATTTTTAAAAATAGTTTTAGGTTGAGGAACATAATCAAAAGAAAAATATTGATGAACAGCTTCTAAATCTAAATCTTTTTTTGCTAAAGGATGACTTAAAATAGCTTTGATTTCAGAAGCAAAAATTAAATTATTATTAACTAAAGTCCAATAAAGAGGCTTTTGCCCATAACGATCCCTAGCTAAAACAAGTTTCCTTTTTTGAACATCCCAAATAGCTAAAGCAAACATTCCATTAAACTTTTTCAAACAATTAATTCCATCTTCTTCATATTGATGAATAATAACTTCACTATCTGTTTGGCTTTTAAATTTATGACCTCGAGCAATTAAATTTTTTCTTAATTCTTGAAAATTATAAATTTCTCCATTAAAAATAGCCTGAACCATTCCATTTTCATTACTTATTGGCTGTCTTCCTTGTTCACTTAAATCAATAATAGAAAGACGTTGATGACCCAAACCAATTCCTTGATCAATAAAAAAACCTTCATCATTAGGTCCACGATATTTTAAAGAACGCGTCATTTTTTCTAAAATATCTTCATCACCTTGCCCTACATAACCAGATAATCCACACATAATTCTAAAGGTTAATTTTTTCCTTAATTAAATATATAGGTTTCTTTTGAGATTCATAATGAGTTCTAATTAAAATTTCAGCTAAAAGACCCATTAAAATAAATTGAAGTCCAACTAAAATAAGAAAAACAGTTAATAACGGAAGCGGAGTTGTAATAAAATATGTACCTTTAAAAATCTTTAGAAAAACAGCCCAACACCCAGAAAGAAAGCTTAAGGATAATAACCAATATCCAATTTTACCAAAAAAATGCATTGGCTTCGTTGAATAATCCATTAAAAACTTTACTGTAAACAAATCAAGAATAACTCGAAAAGTTCTAAAAATGTTATATTTAGTTTTACCATACTTCCTTGAACGATGATTGGTTGATATCTCGCTAATCTTAGCTCCATGCCAAGCAGTATAAGCAGGCATAAAACGATGCATTTCTCCATAGAAACGAACGTCCTTAATAACTTCTCTCCTATATGCCTTCATAGTACAACCATAATCGTGTAATTTTACTCCAGTAATAAAAGAAATTATATAATTAGCAATCCATGAAGGTATTTTCCTAGTCATTAACTTATCTTGACGATTAACACGCCAACCAGAAACAACATCAAATCCTTTTTCAATCTTCTCCATAAATTTAGGAATATCTGTTGGATCATTTTGTAAATCAGCATCCATTGGAATAATAACTTCACCTTGAGACATATCTATACCCGCAGACATAGCTGCAGTTTGACCAAAATTCCTTTTAAAAGTAATTGTCTTAAAATTTTTATCTTTTTGAGCAATTTCTTTAATAATTGTGTCGGTATTATCAGTAGAACCATCACTAATCGCAATTATTTCATATTCAAAAGATAAACTACTTAAAACTTGATTAAGCTCTTGATATAAAAGGCTAATACTTTCTTCTTCGTTATAAATTGGAATAATAATAGATAATTTCATATTTTTTAATTAATTATTTTATAAATTTCAATATATGGACCAGTATATTTAATATTTCTTAAAAGCTGTAATGGCTTACGCATATCATTAACTAAATCCGTTAAATCTTTTTTCTCTTCATTAGGATAAAAATTTTGAACTAATTCTAAATCATAATTTAATTTAGCTATTTTTTCATCAACAATATTTTCCTCTTTTTCATTCCACCAATAAATAATTAAATAATTAAATTGATTTTGAGATAAAAATCCTTCTGGCATTTTTTCTGGTCGGTAAATTATGAAATAATTAGGATACGGATAATTTTCTTCTTCTAAAGTTAACAAATACCTTTCACGAGCACTTATTGTATTAGGCATTGTTTCTGAAAAAAGAATTAAAGATTCTTTATTTTCATTTAAAACTAATCTATTATCAAGCTCAAAATTAATAATTCTTTCTCCTGAAGATAAATTCGTCTCAACCCATTTCTTAGCCAAAACAAAAGTATTAGGCTTCAATAAACTAAAATTCCAATAAAACGGCATAAACAAAAAAGATAAACAAAAAATAAAAACTAAAGCATTTTTCATATATTTAGAAGATAAAAATTGAAGAAAATAAGAAAAACCATAACCAGCAATTATAGCTAAAAATGGAATTATTGGTAATATATATCTTGCATTATTAACTTTTAAAATAACTCCAACAAATAAATAATAAATTATAATAAATGAAAATAATAAATGAAAAATTTTTCTATTTTTTAAAAATAAAATAGGTAAAGAAATTAAAAATAATAAAAATAATAAAAATTCATATTCTAACAAAATTTTTACAAAAAATAATAAATTATCAAATAAAGAATTATTTAAATTATTAATATTATCATACGAAACCAATAAATTATTTTGAACTTGATCGCCCATTTCTTGGCCAAATGCTATATAATTTTTAGAAAGATTAAAATAATGATTAAAACCTTGAGGATGAAGGAAGATGATAAAAATAATTATAATAAAAATAAATAAATTAGTTAACCAAAAATTTCTACTTTTAAAAAATATTTTTATAAAACCTTTGTCTTTGTTTTTGAAATAATGAACAAATAAGAAATAAAAATAAACAATTCCACCAACAAGATGAATACCAAAAGATAAAGCAATTAGACCAGCAGATACTAAATAATGTTTTAAATCATTTTTCTTCTTAGATAATAATATACTTAGATAATAAACAGCTAAAAGTATTGCTAAGGTTTGAAATATCCAAATTCTACTAAAATGAGACAATTGAACAAACATTAAACTAGTTGCAGTAAAAAAAGCTCCCCAAAGACTCACGCTTTTATTATTCTTAAATAAAACTTGAGAAATTTTATAAACTAGATAAACAGATAAACAACCAGCCAAAACAGAAATAAAACGAGCTAAAGGTAGTATTATTTTAAAATCAGCATAATCCAAAAGAATCAGCTCTCTTAACTCAGGAACACTATGAACAATCCCCAAAAGAAAAAAAATAGCAAAATATATTAAATAGAAAGGTAAATAAATATAACTAATCGGCGCAAGATAATAATTATCATTAAAATCAGGTCTTAAGCTAAAATCATTAATCATTTTTAAAACTGTTCCAGCAATAGCTGTTTCATCACCAATTAAATGCAACATTGGGTAAGCATAAAAAATACCTACAATATTTAACACAAAGGCAAGTAATATGATTAAAATAATCTTATTTGATTTAATTTTTGATATTATTTTTTTCATTTAAAAGCAAGGATAATTATACCGCATGATATTAATATTATTCCTAAAATCTTATTAAAAGTAAAAGCTTCATTAAGAAATAATACTGAAAATATTAATAATAATATGAATCCAACACTCATAATTATTGGATAAATATAACTAACCTCAAATTTTGAAAGGATATATAAATATAAGACAAAACTAATCACATAGAAGAAAAGTCCTAACCAAATATATATAGAACTAAATATTTCTATTAATTTAGAAAAAGAAATAGAATCAACATCCTTATTAAGCATTCCTTTTCTCAAATTTAATTGTGCAATAACATTAGCACACAAAGCACAAATAACAATAATAATTTTAAACATATTTTTATTTATTTTTCTCAATAACTACTAACAATCTTGTAGCAAATAATTGAGGTATATAATTACATAATTTATCAATTGATTTCATTAAAGAATAAAGACAATCTGGATATAATTGTCGACCACTATAACCTCCAGAAGCTACATAAGAAATTGAAGATATTCTTTTAATTTTAATTATTTTCCAATCTAACAAAAAATCACTAAATCTTTTTGAATGAAAAATTCTAGTAGCATTCCCTTGAGCTGCGTAATAAAATTCATCTTTAAAAGAAAAATCTTTAGGAGCCCACCATTTAATCTTTTTGAAAAATCCAATCGGTTCATTATGGAAAAAACCATAAACAATAAATCCCAAAATACTCATAGCTGGATCAAAAATAATCACTCTTCCTTCTGGAACCAAAACACGATTAAATTCTCGTAAAGCATTCCCAGGAAATTCTAAATGATACCAAACATCAAATAAAATTAAATTTGATACACTATTATCTGAAAAACTCATTTTATAAGCATTTTCGACTTGATCAATCCATGGATTGAAAAAAATATCAGTAGAAATACAATCAGGAACAACCATTTTTAAATTACCAAGACCAGAACCTATTTCAACAACCTTTCCTTGAATATTATTTTGTAAATGATTAAATATTAATTTATAAAATTTTTGATAAATCTTTTTTAATATTGGCTTAGATTCCCAATATTTAAGATTTTTTTGAATTTCAATATTATGTTTATCACAAGAAATTTTATTCATTAAATAAATTTTATTTTCTTAGCAGCAAAAACACTCATTTTTAATAATAACCAACCATTACTAAAACGACTAATATTGGTTGATCCATATGTTCTTTCTTTATATCTAATAGGTAAATCAATAATCTTTAAATTTAATTTAGCTGCTCCAAAAATTAAATCAAAGTCTCCAAAAGGATCAAAGTCTCCAAAAAATTTCCTTCCTGCTTTTACTTTTTCATAATCCTCTTTTCGAAGAACTTTGGTTCCACAAAGAGTATCTTTAATTCTTTGATCTAAAATCCAAGAAAACGCCAAACCAAAAAACTTATTTCCTAAAATATTTAAAAACCTCATAGATTCTTTTTCTAACGGATAAATTAAACGACAACCATTTATAAAATCACCAGAACCATTTACAATTGCTTTATAAAATTTTGGTAATTCTTCTGGCTCAACAGTTAAATCAGCATCTAGAATCATTAAAATATCACCCTTAGCCTTATCAAAACCCTTCCTAACAGCATCACCCTTCCCCTTGCCGGGTTGTTTAAAAACTCTAATGTCTTTTTCAGAATATTTTTGTTGAATTCTTTTAATCTCTTCAAATGTATTATCATTAGAACCACCTTCAACAAAAATAATTTCTGTATGAGAACCAATCTTAGGAACTCTTTTGACAGCTGATTCAATATTACCTCTTTCATTTCTAGCAGCAATAACAACTGAAACACTTGGTTCTTTTAATAATTTCTTTTTAGGATAAGGACGAACAACAAAATAACGATTTAAACAAAGCTTTCTTAAAAGAGGTAACTTAGCTAAATACTTATTAAACAATGTTGAAATCAAAGGAATGTATTTAGGTATTAAAATACGCTCCCCTTTTTTAATAATTTCAAACCCAGCTAAATAAAGTAAATTTTGAATATCTGAAGAAACAAGCCAGTTTTGAAAAGATTGTGGTCTTTTAAGTTTTAATTTCTCAGCTATTTTTAAAATTGGCTCCCATAAATAACTATGATAAGTCAAAATAACCCTTGATTTAGAATGAGTCATTTTATAAATCTGTTGAAAAGTCTTTTGAATATCCTTAGAAAAACCAATTAAATCTAAAGCAACAATATAATCATATTTTTTTGAAATTTTTAATTTCTCTATTGGAATTTCACCCTTAGAACAATCAATTTTTAAAACTGAACTACTTTTAGGAACTAAAAAATCCAAAAGCTTTTCTATGTCTTTATGATAATATCTATTCTTTTTTCCCCATTTGTCTTTATTCATTTTTAGTAATAAATTTTAAATAAAAGGTATAAATTGCATAAGTGAAGAAAATTAAAAGGAATGGTTGAAAAGGTAAACGCAAACGAGCCATAGCTGCCCAACTAGAAGCAAAAGCAAAAGAACCAATGATTACTAACATAACTAAACCAATCCTTCGTAAATCTTTTTTTAAAATCATTAAAATTAAACCAATCAAAGCAATTAAATCTATTAAAATCCAAAAAATAATTCCCAAAACCCTCATTAAGAAAATATTATCATTCTTTAAAGAAGAAACCATAACAGAAAAATCTTTTTGAGCTAAAGAAGAAGAGATATTAATTGAATTAGTATAATTAAAATCAGGCTTCCAGAAAAATAATATATTTTGCCATCCCGAATCAGTAAAAACAGGCAAGGCTTTGATTAAGTGAAGTTTTAAATAAACAATTGGATTAGATTTAATTATTGAAAAATTAACTTCTTTTATAGCTGGAATATATTTATCTCTTAAAAAAACCTGATCAAAGTCATCTACTCCAACTTTTTCAACAATTAAAGATTTTAAATGATCATCAGCTTCTTCTCGAGATATTCCTTCATTTAATACCAAGAAATCACGTGCAGCCCCTAAAAAATATAAAAGATGAGTTTGATTAGAAATAGTATAACTATCAAATTGAATCTTATTCCTAATACACCAAGGTGCTGTTATTGCCAAAAAAACAAAAAGAAAAATAATTAATAATTTAGCTAATTTAAGTAAAGAAGTTTTTCGCCAAAGCATTATAATCGTTATTAGCGCAATAACGGGAAAAAATAAGAAAGCAATTTGCCTAATTAAAGCAGCTAAACCTAAGAAAATAGCAGAAAATATAATGTATTTATATTTTTGATTATGCCATGATAAAGCCAGAGAATATATCGAAATCATAAAAAATAATAAAAACGGCGTTTCCGACATAACTGTATTTGACCAAAAAAAACTAAATGGCTCAAAAGCCATTAAAATAGCTGATATTATTGAAATATTATTATTAAAAAATAAACGAGTAAATTTATAAACAAAAACAATAAATAACGCATACATTATATTCTGCCAAAGAACAATAAATAAATATTTAGGAATAATCAACCAAGAAAAGCCTAAAAGAATTGAATACCCAGGAGCTGGAAAAGAATTTGGAATCAATGGCTCAATTACATTATTTGTAAAAATTCCTTCTGTTAAAAAGTTTAAACCAGCTGGTAAATAAACATCACAACCATTAATAAATCCCTGATCTCCTAAAACAAAAAAAGCGATAAACATAAATATAAAACGAGATATCAGAACTAGGGAGAATAAAGTGACAATTATTTTATTTTTCTTAATCCAATTTTTTATCATAATAAATAAATTTTAAAATTTTTTCTGCTCTTTTATTCCAATCATAATTTTGAGCATCTTTATAAGCCTGTATTGAAATTTTATCAGCAAAATTAGTTTCTTTCAATGTTAAATTAATATTATCTGCTAATTCTTGTGAATTATCTGATTTAATTAAAATTGAATTATCTTTATTTAAAATTTCTCTTAAAGAAGATAGATTGGACGCAATAATAGGTCTTTTGCTTGCCATATATTCAAACATTTTCATCGGTGAAGTCCAATTTTTAGAAATACTTGATTTTCCTGAGTTTGGTAAAATTAAAACATCAGCTGATTTTAAATAATATGGCATCTCTGAATAAGATTTATGTCCTAAAATCAAAATATTACTTAAATTCTTGTTTTTCTCTTTAAATTTTTCTTCATCTTCTTTGGTTCCGCCAACAAAAACAATCAATACATCATTATCTAATAATTTAGCAGCATCAGCTAATACTTGCGCCCCCTTCCATTTATATAAATGACCTGTATATAAAACTATTTTTTTATTTAACGGTAAGTTTAATTTTTTCCTTGCTTCTTCTTTTGAAATATCTATATCAAATTTTTCTAAATCAACTCCATCTGGTACAACTAAAATTTTATCTTTATTTATACCCTTATTAATTAAAGAATCTTTCAAACTCCTTGTTATAACTATAATTCTACTTACTTTTTTAAAAACTCTTTTATGTAAAAAGAAATTATTTGGAAATGTGTGAATTTCACAAATAAGATTTTTCTTAAAAAAACTTAATAAATACAAAGAAAAAGAATCACGAGAATAAATAATATCTGTTTTTTTTAATAATAAATAAAAAAATACTGAAATATAGAAAGTTAAACTTTGAATCCAAAAAAATACCTTTGGAATGTTTAAAGGAATTAAATCTAAAGAAAATATTTTTTTAATTTTAAAATTTTCTTTAATTCCATAATAATTAAAAATATTATCTTTAATTTTATTAAACCGCCAAGGCAATATTAACTTTAATTCATTGTTTCCAAAAGCTTCACACATTTTAGCGATTTGGATTCCATGAGCTTTTTCTGTGGGCATTCTGACGTTGGCAATATATGTTATTTTCATGATTTAAAATAATTTACTCCCGTTTTAATTAAACTTCTTAATTCATTCCAATTTTTAACTTTTTTTAATTTAGACCACCCTTTTTTAAAAGCACTTCTCTTATTGCCAATATTTTTAACCATAAAGGCTTTAACTCTCTCTAATTCAGTTCCTGACCATTCCATATACGGAACACTTGGATCTTCACCTGTAATTCTTGATTTTTTACCCTGATAATAGCTATTCCAAGAAAAATCCTTATTCAAAATACCATTTTCTTTAGCAAATAATTCCATAACTGTTCCTGGATAAATTAAAGCAAAACCATAACTAGCAGAAACATTTGGAATTTGATTAAATTCCTTAATTAAATCAGCTGTCATTTTTAAATCTTCCATAGTTTCTGTTGGTAAATTAACAATAAAATTTAAACTAACAATCATTCCTGCCTCCGAAGAGAATTTAACTGCATTTTTTGCTTGCTCTAATGTTATATTTTTTTTAATTTCCTTTAAAACTCTAGGACTACCTGATTCAATTCCAAAACTAATTCTAGCGCAACCTGCTTTTCTCATTATTTTAATTATTTCTTCATCAACTGTATTAACCCTTGCTCTAGCATACCAATGAATATCAAGTCTTCTATTTAATATTTCCTGACAAATATTTTTTACATGATCTTTTGATACGGTTAATGTATCATCCCAAAAATTAAAACCTTGAAAACCATACTTATTTTTTAAAAATTCTAATTCATCAACAAAATTCTTAGGATCACGTAATCTTAAAACTGATTTTGAAAAAGCAGCATTACAACAAAATGTGCATAAATTAGGACAACCACGAGCACTAATTACTCCAACCGCCCTAAAATCAGTACCATGTATTCTTTTTTGATATTTAGATAAATCATATAAATGCCATGCTGGAAAAGGTAAATCAGATAAATTCTGAATAAAAGGTCTATCTTGATTAGAAATAATTTGACCATCATTATCACGATAAGTAATTCCCAATACATTCTTTAATTTATCTCTATCGGGCCAAACATCTAATAATTCTTTAGTTGTTATTTCTCCTTCTCTTTTGATAACACAATCGATTTCTGGGACTACCTTTAAGGCATCGACATCACTCAAGGAAAAATGAGGTCCACCAACTATAATTATCAAAGAAGAATTCTTTTGTTTTAATTCTTTAATCGCTTTTATGGCCTGTAATCTATTATGAGTAGTTGCAGTAAAACCAACTACTTCAGGATTAAAAGATAAAATTTTATTAACTGTTTCATCATGATTTAAATTCTCACTATGAGCATCAACAATAACTACATCATGACCAGCTTTTTCTAAATAAGAAGCAACATAACCAATACCAAGGAATGGCAAACCTGCCATTTCTATTTCTCCTAAAGCTCTAGGGGCTGTAGCTAAAATTACTTTCATGTTTTTTTAACAATTACGAAGTATCCTAATGGACAAGGATGTAATCTCTTAATTTTTTTAGGAACTAATCTATCAAATAACATTGCTTTAGAAAAAGCAATTAAACGAATGAAATTAAAGATAAAAAAACTATGCCATAAATGAATTCCAGCAGTAAATCTTTCTCCAAAAGAAATAATTTCAAAACTAGAAAAACTACCCTTCCATAATAAATCCTCTAATCCTTGCGATGTAAATCTTCTAAAATCATTAGGCTCTTCAGCTTCATTAAAAATAAAGGGTGAAGCAATAAATAATTTCCCATCTTTTTTTAAGATTCTATTAATTTCTTTAATTAATTTTTCTGGATCCTTAATAATATAAATTGCATTAAAAAAGAAAATATTATCAATTGAATTATCATCAAAAGGTAAATTATTATTTAAATCAACTTTAAAATCACCATCAAGATCAGTTTTAATTAATTCTGCATTATCTTCAAAAGACCAATATCTATGATAGCTTGGATCTTTACCACCAGCCAAATCAAGACATTTACCAGTTAAATTTTGACAATGCTCTTGGATTTGCCAATTAAAAAGTATTCTATAAATACTCTTCCCTTTGAAAACTTGTTTTATAAAATCAAATATTTTGTTCATAAATTTGCTTTAAATTGAATTAATGAAGTAGTTGAATTAATTGAAATTCTTTTTAATTTAAATAAATCATCACCTTTATTAACCTTACCTTTTTTAACTGTTCGACTAGCCCTAAATCCATTATTTTTCAAAATATCTATAATCTCATTATTATATACTCCTCTTGGATAAGAAAAGAATTTACATTTTTTATTCAGTTTTTCTTCAATCTCTTTTTTTGAATCAATAATCTCTTTTTCA
>Ga0075122_10002592_pt1 | contig 11843 bp, 21 predicted proteins | sample AntAceMetag02UKB_FD_69790 | JGI IMG/M metagenome (GOLD analysis project Ga0075122, IMG submission 69790) | Saline lake microbial communities from Ace Lake, Antarctica - Antarctic Ace Lake Metagenome 02UKB | ecosystem: Environmental > Aquatic > Non-marine Saline and Alkaline > Saline | place... | reverse complement strand
TTAATGAGAAAGAAAAAGAGGCCTAACTTGTAGGCCTCGTAAAAGATAATCTTTATTACAGGCAAATTTCCTGCCTTTATAGTTAAGACGAGGTATAATGTAATATATTACACTTTTTGTCAACCATTTCCCGCCCCTTAACTAAAAACAATTAAAGAAACATAAGAAATAAAGAAAATAAGAAACAAAGCAAACACTTCACAAAATACATACAAGCCCTTCTTAATAGTGGTTTTTCTTTTATCTCTTAACCTTTTATTAAGGTTTTGTTTTGTATAATTCATAGTTTTTTAAGTTAATTAATCTCCTAAAGTAGAGATACAATCATAGTGGTTAACTATATCCCTATTTTAATAGATTATTTAAGTTTATCTAATTTTTCTCTGAAGTATCTATTTAATAAATCTATGTCTTTAAGATTATCTACTGGGTCGGCAGTATCTCTATCTTTGATAACTGCTTTTACCCAGTTCCTAACTTCTGGGCTATTTAATAATTCTTCTTTTGTCATTATATTATTTAACTATCCATAAAATAGTTGTTTAATGTGCTAAAAAACCTCCAAACCTTATTACTACTTCCCTGTCCAAATAAGTTATCTGCGGAATAACCTATCGAGCAAAGAAGCAGTAATAAAGCAAGGAGGTTATATACTATGACTTGGGAAAGCAAGTATAAAAAAATACCCTTGCGGGATATTAAGCTATTAAGCCGATAAAACCGCAGAAAGAAAGTAATAATAAGGTTCTAATTAAAGTATAGCAGACCAGTATAGCTTGTCAATAGTAAAAGTTATCCACAGTTCCTACGGCTGTTTATAAGGCTGTTTATAATACTATTCTAATACACTTTGCCCGCCTAATAAAAAGGTATAATCATAACAAGGTATTAGTAAAAGTAGCTTAGAAAGGCAATGAGAACGATAAAGAACGATAAATAATTGACAAATAGCTAAAAATATGATATGTATAATATAATGAGCTTTCTAAAAGACGAGTTTAATGCTACTCAATTGATAAAGATAATAATAATAGTAGTTGCTTTGACCCTGGCCGGACTAACCCTTATAAGAATAATAAGTTTATTAGAAATAATCATAAGTAAGTTATGAATAAGGTAATAACAAAACAAAGACACGGTAAAATAGACAATGAGGTATTGGTTAAGGCAATCGTAGAGGGTAAAACACAGGCAGAAGCAGGTATGTTAGCAGGAAGTAAGGGTATAAGTGAAAAGGTGGTTGCTAATAATGTTAGTGAGAAGATAAAGAATAACCCTGTATTAAAAAACAATATCATAAAACAGCTTGAAGAAAAGAGACAGATTATCCTTGATTCCCTCACAAAAGAGGAGTTAAACAAAGCTCCAATCCAAGTTAAGCTAACTGGAATTGGCATCTTAACTGACAAGATTGTCGTTTTAGAAGGTAGTCCTTTCTCAACACCTGACCAGATACCGAAGATGTATGTTGACAAGAACATCGTTGTTTTCAATACATATACAGTGCCAAAACCAGATAAGCTACCATATAGGCAGGGAAAATAGAGGGAAATAGAGCTGTTTAAGAGGAAACGTCTCTTTACTACTATTGTGCGACTAATGGTTTTTACTCATATATGAAGCCAGAACCCCCCTTGAAAATTGTTGTATTAGTATTATAGTCCCCACATCCACCAAAAAAACAAAAAGAGAAAAAAAGTATTATTAAGCTTAAATCCCCTTTAAAATAACTTATAAAATATGAAATGTTTACATTGTAAAAACGAGTTTGAAGCTAAACGCAACGATGCCATGTTTTGTTCTAATAAGTGCAGAGCTATATTTAGTAGATTAAACGCAACAAACAATGAATTAAACGCAACAATTAAACGCAACAATGTTGCGGATAATCAAGATGTTGCGGATAAAATTGTTACGGATAATGTTACGGATAATAAGTTAAAAAAAGAATACGAAGAAGCATTGGATGCTGGCAGGGAAAGCCCTGATAATAGCAAAGTTATTGCTTTCTTAGAAAGAACACCATTAGAGGATTTACAGGAGGCTGGGATATTTGTTCCTAACTGGAAAAGGAATGGAGATAAGTATCCTCGTGTTATATGAGATTTAAAAATTGTTTTTACTTTTCAGTATTTATTATAGCTCTGCCGATTTTTTGTATTACTATGATATTAATGTTACCTTTTTATATATTTAGATTAAATAAATGGAAAAATATAATAAATGATGCTTTTTATAAAGATAATGGAAAGTGTCCATTCTTTCGTGAAATGCATTAATATGAAAAAGAAATGCGATTTGTGTAAAATATAAATTACCATATATGGAAATAAAGTTAAATGCGGTAAATTAACCAAAGAGTTAAAAGAGATTAATCTTTGTGATGAGTGTTTCAAATTACATGTAAACATTCATGATTTTTATTAATAATATGAGTTTAACAAAAGCAAAAGCAAAAGAGATATTAAGAGATGGAAAAGTAAGAGGAAAATCTCTATCTAAAAGACAAAGAAAGTTTTTAGGTTTTGTAGCTGGAGGTGGGAAACCTACTCAAGTTAAATGATGAAAATAATCAGAGCTATAATTAAATCATGGAATAAAGCTTGGGATAAAGAGAAAGGATTTTATAGATATTTGGGATTTTACAATAAATTCTTATTATGAAAACAGAATGGATTTTAAATCCAAAACAAGAACAGTTCGTTAACAGTGAATCAAGATATTTATGCTACTGGGGCGGCAGGGGCTGCGTTTCAGGAGAAACATTGATTTATGATGCTGAAAATAAGAAAGAGATAGAGATAGAAGTTCTTTACAAAGAAAAAAAACCGATTAAAGTATTATCGGTAAAAAACGGGCAAATAATAAAAGCACAAGCTTTAATGCCAGTTAGATATGGAAAGAAGCCTCTTTATAGGTTAAAGACAGATAATAGAACAATCGTGGCTACTAGAGAACATAAGTTCCTTACAAAGAACGGTTGGAAGAAACTTTCCGAACTCTCGGTTGGCGAACAACTTCAAGGAGTTTCGCCTTCCCTTCAGGAGTCCACTTCGGAATCTTACCTTTCAATTCTTTATGTAAATGCTTTCCGTTTGTTTGGAAGAGTTCAAGATTTTCTATTCTATTGTCAGCAGGTTTTCCGTTTAAATGATGAACAACCTCTTTTGGAGAAAGGTAGCGTTTTAAGTGTTTCTCCATTAGAAGACGATGTTCACGAACATAACCGATTGAATTTCTATAAGGGTGGTCAGGAGACTTTATTAAAACATAACCATTCTTATCAATTATTATCCCACCTTTCCAGAAATAGTTCTTCTCCATTGTCTGCCACTCGCCATTTTTCATACGAGGTAAATCGTATTTTCTTCGGAGTTTATCAATATATTTTGGATTCGCTCCAAGTATTTCAGCGATTTGTTTTGAAGATAGTTTTTGTTCTGATAAAGGTTCCAGTTGTTCTCTTGAGTATTTTATACTTCTCTTATAAATTCCTTTTGGCATATTTGTTTGACTTATTTGATAGACGACCTTTACCGCATACTACCACAAAGAAAGAAACAATAAAAGAGATAAAATATGAAAGAACAGACTACTATTATGATTTACATATATTGGGAACGAATAACTATTTAGCACAAGGAGTGTTTAATCATAATTGCGGAAAATCGCTTGCTGTAGTTCTTAAAATAATTAAGTTAATGCTTAGATATCCCAAGAATTATGGATTGCTAGGTAGATACAACTATTCTGATTTAAAGGATAGCACGATGAAAGACTTCTTTGATGTTTGCCCAGAATCATATATTAAAACATATAATAAGCAGGAGAGAATGGTTACCTTCTTTAATGGCTCACAATTGATATTTAGAGGGCTAAAAGATGTAACCAAACAAAATGTTCGTTCTTTAAACTTAGGATTTGCTGTTCTGGAACAAGCTGAAGAAATAGATGAAGATTTGGTCATGGAATTAGATGCTTGTTTGAGAAGACAATTGCTTGATTATGATGGGAAACAGGGGATACAGCAGTTTATGGCTATTTGTAATCCTGCTGTTAATTGGATTTATAGGAAATTTGTTCAAGAAGAAAATGATAATTATGAATTGATTGAAGGTTCAATGATGGATAATATGCAGAATCTTCCTCAAACATTTATCAAATCTCAGATGGCTAAGCCTGAAAGCTGGAAACAAGTATTTGTTTATGGAAAGTTAGATAAGAACCTTTTGAGCCAGCGAGGAGTATTTCCTCAAGAGTATATTGAAAATCAAGAGAAATATATTAACAGTCCAATTAGAAAGATAGAAGATATAGATATTTTTACTGAGAGAGAATCTCATATTTATCAAATAGGAGTTGACCCATCTGAAGGATTAAATGATTATTCTGTTGTTAAAGCTATAAATACATTTACTGGAGAAGAGGTGGCTTCATTTTCAAAAAGAATGCCTCCTGATTTATTGGCTTTTAAAGTAGTAACTCTGGGAAAGTATTTATTTAATGCTCGTGTAGTTCTGGAAATAAATGGAATTGGTTTAGCAACATTAACTAAATTGAAAGATTTAAACTATGCTAATATTTATGTGAGAGAGGAGTTTGATAAACATGCAAAAGTGATGACTAAAAGACTTGGCTGGAAAACTACCCATGTTAGTAAGCCCCTTTTAACAGGACATTTTACAGAACTAATTGCTGATACAGATGAAGATGGGAGAAAGAAAGAACCTTTCATTAAAGTAAAAGATGTTAAAACATTAGAGGAAATGAAGACTTTTGAATATTCTGATTTGGCTAAAAAGAAAGGTATGGGAGCTTCATCTGGATTTCATGATGATAAGATAATGGCTTTAATGTTAGCTTGTGTAGATATTAAAGGAGATAAGGTGGCTGATTCAAAAGATGTTGTCGTTCTGCCAGAGAACGAGTATGATGATGATAAAGAGATATTACATATAGAACAATTTATTAATAAACCTAAAGAGCAATCTTGGTTAGAATTATGATTATTACAGGAATATTTACATTATTAGGAACATTATTGGGAGTTATATTAGGTTTCTACTTAGATAGATTTGTGTATGCTAATGATGTTGTTAGTAAAACAGGCAAAAAGATTAAAAATGTTCTTGTTAAAGAGAAAGGATATGGAGAACCATTTGTTGTAGAAACAGATGAGGCTTCTTTAGAAAGAGAACAAAAAAAGTCGGAAAAAGAAATAATAGATGTTAAAGATGCTATAAGATGAGTTGGAAATTTAAAAAGAGTTTAAATAATAGAGAATATATTCTTGAAAACGAAAAAGGAGAAAGTCGTTTAATGAAAAGAGATTTAGAAGGAGAAGCAAGAGGAGATTATCTTCAACCAATGGGAAATGATAAAGGTAAGTTTATAGAAAAGTTTGGTTGGTGTCCTGGCGAGGGTAAAAAAGAAGTTCAAAGTTATTTAAAAAGAAAAGGATATTCAGAAAAAGAAATACATAATCTTCCAGGATTTGGAAGAGAGGAGGATAATAAATAATGACAATTTTAGAAAATATTAAAAAGTTCGTTAAAGGTGATTCTGAACCAATAGAACCTGAAGAAGAAATAAATGTTGATTTGGAAAAAAGAAAAGATGTTTCTTTAAGTGATAATAATGAAGTGCTTTTGGCTAAAATGAAGTTCAGAAGAGATGAAAGTGAAAAGTTATTAAAAGATAAAAGAAACCAATGGGAACAGAATATTAAGTTCTTTAATGGAAAGCAATGGCAGGTAGCAGGAATTAGTATCCCTACATATAGAGCGAATATTGTAGTTAATAAATGGTTTGCTGCAGTTCGTTCTTTAGTTGCCCTAGAAACAGATTCAAAACCAGACCCACAAGTAGAAGCTAATGTAGATATGGAAAGAGAAGATTCAGAGATTATTATAAAAGCATCTCAAAAAGTGGAAGCTTCTTTAGATTATAATTGGGATATGAGACAAATCCCGAATATATTAACTCAAATATATTATGATAGATATAATATGGATGATGGCTTTGGAATGTATTTTTGGAATAACGATATAGATAACATTGATTTTGAACAAATTAAACCTTATGAAATATTACCATCTCCAGAAGCTTTAAGTATAGAAGATGCAGAATATGTAATAATTAAAAAGCAAAGAAATAGAAAATGGTTTAAAACATATTATCCAGAAGATGTTGATAAAATTAAGTTTGAAGTTCCTAAAAGAGAAATAGATGATAATGATATTTATTCTGATATAAATGCAAAGCGAGATGGATATGCTAATACATCTACTGTTTATCATTATTTTGAAGATGATGTTTGGATTACATTTACAGATAATTTAATATTAGAAAAAACTAAAAACCTTTATTGGGAATGGAGAAGTCCATTGGAACAAAGAGAAGAGTTAAAAAAAGAGGTAGGTGAAGTTCCTCAAAACTGGAAACCTATTACAAATCATTTAGTTAAACCAGAAAAGCCAGTTGTTCATTTTAAAGGTTATTATACGGGAGGAGCATTCTTTTCAACTTCTTTAATTATGCAGGCAATGATATTGAATATTGCTGTTAATAAAAGGAAGTGCCAAATACAAGATAATGCTGATGGAGTTGGAAACGGGCAATGGATAGTTGACCCATCTATTCCAAGAGATATGGTCAACCTTATAACTTCTAGACCAGGATTAAAGATTAGAGTAAATCCTTCCTTAATAAGAAAAGAGCCAGGAACTCCTTTACCTGAATTTATATTTACAGATTTATCTCATTCAGAACAAAAGTTTGATGATATGGTTGGACATCATGAGATTTCAAGAGGAGGTTCATCTTCTAAGCGACAAACAGCAAGAGAAGCTATGCTTTTAAGAGAAACAGATGTAACTCCTGTTAGGTTGCTTCTTAGGAACTCTGAAGTAGCTATAGCTAAAATACTTAATGGCTGGGTTCAACTACAAAAGTTATTTTATGATGAAAAGCATTTTATAGGTCAATCAAACACAGGATTAAGAGAAGGAGCAGGAAAGTTTCTAATTAGAGATGAAATACCAAATAAATTATCGATAATCGTAAAGGTCGGTTCAACTCTTCCAACTTCTAGAGAAGTTAAAAGGTCAGAATATGTTAGAGATTTCGCAGCAGGGGTAATAGACCCATTAACATATTTACAGCAAATGAATTACCCAAATCCAAAGAAAATATTAAACAGAGTTTTAAACTGGCAACAAGGAATAGTATCTGATGATGAGCCACAACAAGGAATGCAACCAGGTCAAGCACAAGCTCAAACAGGTTCAAAAGAAACATTGCCAGGAGAACCACCACAATCAACAGGAGGATTATAGGGGGATTATAACGGAGGATAATTAAATGCCAAATATAAGTAGACAATCTATACGAAGAAATTTAAAAAAACGAGGAGGACTATCTGAACTTGCTAAAGATATTGGTAATCCTACTAGGGTTACAAGAAGATACGAAGAAATAAAGGCTCAAACTAAAAGAAGTAAAAGAAAAGTAACTAGAGGAAGAATAAGTAGCTTTTTAAGTAGAAGAGCTCGTCTTGAGAAAAGATTTCCTCGTTCTGGAGGAGTTACAGGTAATAAAACAGAATAAATATGAAACATTGTGAAAAAGAACATAATTATCAAATAGGTATTTTCCCAAATGGTCAGCTTGGTAGTGAATTTATCATTATTAAAACTTGCACCAAATGCGGAAAGATAGAACATAATGTAATAAAGCCAGAATCAACAAAATCAGTTATTCCAGGATTTTCATCAAATAGTACAACTAACCAAAATACAGAAGGTATAGTTATTACACAGAAATAAATGAAATAATATGTTCAAATCAAAAAAAATAGAAGAATTAAATAAAGAAATAATAAAGATTAAGAAAGTTGTATTTCCTTCTTCTTTTACAATTAAAATAGCTGAAGAGGGAAAAGATTTAAAAGAAGTATTTGATAATACATATAAAAAGCAAAAAGAAATCAATAAAAGTTTAGACGATAAGTTTAATGATTTAAACACAAAAGTAGATAAATTAGATTTAAAGTTTAAATTGATTTTAAAAGCATTGAATTTAGAACATTTAAAGATAATTGAAGAGAAAGACGGGAAAACAGAGACACGAGAGGTGGTAAAGTCAATTTCCCAACCTGAACAAAACAAATTAAAGGTCGATAGATAACAGACTCAATTCTTATTAAAAGCTTAAAGGGGGATTTAAACTCATTTTTAAGAGTAAGTCATGGATAAAGTAGAAAACGAAGAACTCAACGACACTGAAGATTCTGATGATTCTGAAGAAACTGAAGAAACTGAAGAAACTCCTAGTGAAGAAAGTTCTGACGAAGAAACTGAGGACACTTCGGAGGAAACTGTTAAAACAGATACAACTCCCGAAGAAACTTCCAGCGAATATACCAAAGAAAGGTTTAACGGACTAATGTCCGCTTGGCAAACAGATAGAAAAAGAATATTAGAACTTGAGGAAAAAGAAACTTCTAAAAGTAAATCTTCTCAAACTGATGAAGAAAAGAAGAACGAAGAATATTTCAATTGGTTTCATAAAGAAATGGAAGAAAGAAATGAAGCTAAAAGAATAAAAGAAGATGAAGAGGTAGAAAGAGAACTCACTCAAGTAAAAACTAAGTTTTCTGATTTAGATGAAAAAATTGTCTTGGATACTGCCCTAAAGTATGATGTAGATATATCTACTGCGGCAGAGATACTAAAAGATATTGATTCTAATAATGATAATAGTAATTCTTTAAAGAAAAAAGAAGAAGAAAGAAAAAGCCAAGCAGGAAAATTAGGTGGTAAAGCTTCACCAGCCAGTAAATCTGGTCTCAGTGGCTATAACCCAAAACTTTCTCTTGAAGAAAATGTCGAAAAAGGAAAAAAAGAACTTGGTATTTAATTAACAATTTTAGGAGGAATTACTGATATGTCAGTCTCGAATTGGGATAATGTAACAGCTATAACCCGTTCAAAAATCTTACCAGGTATGATTGACCAAATAGTCAAAGATATGCCTTTATTTAAAAGATTATGGGGTAAAGCTAAAAGAAAAGACGGAGGTACAAGAATAGAACAAGTAGTCAGATATGCTAATTCCACTCAAGGTGGATGGTATTCTGGGTTAACAGTCTAGCCCCTGATTTCTTAAAGCACATTAAAAATTTGACATTTAGAACAGGTTTTGATACGATAGAAGTATGACTAGAACAAAATCAGAAATAATGAAAGAAAGGTGGAAAAATCCCGAATGGAAAAACTTTATGACTTCCTTATCAAAAGGAAATAAGTTTGCTTTGGGATATAAACATAGTGAAGAAGAAATTCAAAAAATTAGAATCGCTAGTAAAAAACTTTGGAAAAAGAAGTGGTATAGAAAAAAAATGGTAAATACTTCTAAAAAGAAAAATTCAGGTCAGTTTAAAAAGGGAGTTATTCCATGGAATAAAGGAAAGAAATTATCAAATGGGAGAAAAGGAAAAGAATTCTATAAAGGAACTCGTAGAAGAATTAAAAAAGAAAAATGTAAATGGTGTAATTCTAAAGAAAGTTTAGAATTAGACCACATAATACCTATCTTTGCTAACGGAAGCAACGATGATTCTAATTGTCAAGTTTTATGTAAAAAATGTAATCTTAAAAAAAGAGATTTAGACTTTAGGAAATTTAGCAAACTCCTCAAATTCGGGGAAACTCCTAACAGGAAAGCTGAGGACAATCCCGAGCTAAGAATTTTGTAAAAGGCAAAATTAAAGTGTAACGACTTGACGGGGAGGCCGAAAGGTAAGAGAAAGTCTGAACTTATGGGAAACCATAAGAAGCATAGAAGAAATCTCTATGCGGTAACAAAACGTAGACAGTTTAGATACTGCTAAAGAAACCACTAGAACAAGAGCTTATTGGGCTTGGAGACAGGCTCATCAACCAATTGTTGTTTCTAATATAGATTTAGCTAGAAATGGTGGTACTGAAAAGGTATTAGATTATCTAACATCAGAATCTAGTGATGCTACATTAGCTTTAAAAGATAAATTTGGTACAGCATTATACACAGCACAAAGTGGAGACCAAATGGATAGTTTAGTTGATGCTGTAGATGACAGTAAACATTTTGCTGTCAATAAATTCGGCTATATGCTGGAAACTCTCGTTAGGTCTTTAGTAGGAGGGCTATGCCCCCTAAAAATCTAAAGAATAGAGACAATCAGCAGGAAAGGTCTTTGAAAATCTTTGACATAATGTCGTATTGTATGGTATTCTAAAGTAATGAATACTTTACGAGATAAAAACGGCAAATTTATAAAAGGGAATAAAGGGTTTTGGCTCGGAAAAAAACGACCAGAATTGACTGGCAAAAAACATCCTCACTGGAAAGGAGGACAAGTAATAAAAACTTGTATTGTTTGTAATAATAAGTTTAAAGCTTATAAATGTCTCATTAAAAGAACCCAAGCAAAATTTTGTTCTCATAATTGTAGAGCTAAATATTATTTTTCTAAAGAGAAGAACATAAACTGGAAAGGTGGATGTAGTAAAGAAGGTTCTAAATTTAGAAATTCAGAATATTATATAAACTGGAGAAGCAAAGTCTTCAGGAGAGATAGATGGACTTGTAAGAAATGCAATCATAGAAGCAAAAAAAGTAAAGCTCATGGAGATAAAGAAAGTGATATTCATGCTCATCACATAATTCCAATTAACAAGAATATAAAATTGTGTTTAAAAGTTGGAAATGGAATAACCCTTTGTAAAAAATGTCATAGATTAACCTACGGCAAAGAATTAAAATTTGCTATGGTTTTCAAAGAAATCCTCAGAGACTACATGCCGAACATTCCGAAAGGATAAAGATATAGTCCGAGCTTATAGGAGACTATAAGAAGCATAGGAGGAATCCCTATGCGGTAACAAAAAACTGACTAATGTAAATGTTTATGGCGGAATAAACAGAACCAATAACTCTTGGTGGGCAGGTAATTATACTGCAACAGCAGGAGCATTGAGTTTGTCTTTAATGGCTACCGATTATATTGCTGCATCTTCTGGACAAGATACTCCAACATTAATTGTAACCACTGAAGCTTTGTGGAATGCTTATGAAACATTGCTTCAACCACAGGCAAGATATAACTTCACAGAAAGAGGAGTTCCATTGGTTGATGGTGGTTTTAAAGCATTAATGTTTAGAGGTACACCCGTAATCCAAGATGAATATTGTACTGCTGGTTTTATGTACACCTTAAATGAAAGATATTTAGATGTTGTAACGCTTAAACATCCAAAATATCCAACAGATAAGATGGGTTTCACAGTTACTAAATTAAGAGAACCTACAGACCAAGATGGTCAAGTAGGATACATCTTATGGTATGGAGACCTTGTTTGTACACAACCAAGAAGACAAGCAGTAATGAGAGGACTTTCCTAGTAATCTAGAGGAGGAATTTATCATGCCAAGAGGAATTAAAGAAGCGGTCGCAAGTGGTTTAGTTGTAAAAGCAGATGATATAGCTAGATTTAAAGCAGGAACAATAGCAATTACTATTCCTGCAATAACGCTTACAACTTTGAAAGCAACAGCAGAAGCTACAGTTACTGGTTTATTAACAACCGATTATATAATAGTTGGTCTTAATACAACTAATACAGCTCTTACAGCTCATCCAACGGGTGCAGAATGTAGAACAGCTGGAAAATTAGAAGTAGCATTTGCTTCTAATGGAACTTTAGCTGTAACAGCATCACCTGGTGCAACATTAAACTACATAAGAATCGTAGCTTAATCAATGAATGAAGATAAAGTCAGAATAATAGACATTAATCAGA
>Ga0075122_10002591_pt1 | contig 11845 bp, 9 predicted proteins | sample AntAceMetag02UKB_FD_69790 | JGI IMG/M metagenome (GOLD analysis project Ga0075122, IMG submission 69790) | Saline lake microbial communities from Ace Lake, Antarctica - Antarctic Ace Lake Metagenome 02UKB | ecosystem: Environmental > Aquatic > Non-marine Saline and Alkaline > Saline | place... | reverse complement strand
TCGGGAACAGTTATGCACCCAGGAGCAGCAGTTGCGACATAAGCTAATCCAACAAAGGTAATAGCTTTGGCAGCTCTTCCTAAAAGACTCCTAAGGCCAACATCATAACCTTGTTCCGTTACAGGTTTCTCTCTAGTAGTATAATCTTGTTTCATTGTATATTCCCAAGGAAGTCAGAGCTTATAAATCTTTCTTTTTGTTACTTTTCCATAGTAGCAAAACAACTTATCTGTGACGAAATCCGTAATAACAATTACTAAAAAAGAAATTACAATTAAAGAAACAAAGTAGAAATCTCCATTCGGAATAAAATTAAATCGAGATGAAAAAACAGCATTAACATTATTGGCAGGAGAAGTTAAAATCTTTGTTAAAAAAATTACAACAGCAGCTTGCACAACTGAAAGTTTCCATGCTTTTGGAGATTCCCCAAGTAAAAATAAAATCATATAACCAACCGGAAGAAGATAAAAATGTTCTAAGCTAAGAATTCTTGCCATAATATTAAGCTCCGAGAAAAAGTATCCAGAGATTCCAAAAAGAGAGTGATCCATAAAGAGTATTGAGAAAAAATCAATTATCCAAAACAGAAGAGGAATCGTTAAAATATTTAGCTGAGTCTTCACAAGTAACGGCTGTTTTGTTAGCGCGCCAATTCCGATAAGAATCATTCCCATATAACAGAACCAAAAAATCCAGTCAGGATGTCCAAAAATTAGCGAATAAAGAATTATAAGAATCCCCATAGTTAACATAAATATTCCCAAAATTTTTAGAGCTAAATTAATTCTATCCTCTCTTCCCATAAGAATACATAGCCAAGGCGTTTAATATATTTTTGCATGAAGTTTTTTGAGAAAGTTTTAAAAAGACATAGTCCCTAAACTTATCGTATGAAAAAGGGTGCTCTAAAAAGTTTTAAAGAAATTAATCCTACATTAAAGACCACTTATATAACTATTACAATCATTATAATATTATTACTCGTTTATTTTTTAGCCGGCATAACTGGAATTACTGGGAGGGCAACAGCAGAAGAAATAAGAGAACCTTGCAATGCAGACTCAGATTTTAAAGGAAAGTGTACTCAGGACGCAGGAGTAGAGGCATGCATAATTAAACTTGGAGAGGACGCAGAAACAATTTATTCAGATGCAGAGGATTGTATAGATAAATATCTTAGTACTTTTCCAGGAAACAGAAATCTGGTAAATAACTATGCTGATTGTGCCGGAGATTTTTCCGAAGGGCTAATAACTCAAGCAGAGTGGAATACTTGTAAAAGTGGATGGACAAGTGAAGAGCCATATCAGTTTACATACGACGAAGGATTAGTAGAAATTTCAAAAATTAAAACTGGCTTTTATTTTCCAACTCCAAGCGGATTAGCAGGAAGAGTTAATATTTATGACGAAAACAATAAGCTTTATGTTTATAACTCAGTTCGTCACTTCTGGCACGACTTAACCGAGGAAACTTTTACAGGGGTTTATTATGACGCATCTCAATTAAAATGGTGTGATGTGAGAGGCCGGTGCGGAGTGCTTCCAGAAAGCTTAGTTATAAAAACAGGATACTGGTTTACATTAGGACAAAAAGATGGAAGAATTAATCTATATGGAGAGGCAGAAGTCGACGGAGAAATAAAGCCTAGATTAATGATTTATAATCCCAATAAGGGTGTTTGGTTTGACAAAAGTGAGATAACTTTTACCGGAGGGGCTGGGAATCTTCCAGAAGATTTTAGCGCTCAATTAGGTTTCGCAAATTACAAGGATGGAAAAATATGGCTATTTGATACTGGAGGTAATTTATACACGTGGCAAATATGGGGACAACCAGGGTGGAGTCCAGAAAATGAATTACTAGTAGATTTAACTTCAGGTTCGCCTCCAGTCGTGGGTTATTGGTCTCCGTTTGAATACGGAAGGGTAAATATTTTTTATGAAAACAGAGATTATTACGTTCGTGAGGGAAGCTCCGTATACCAAACTATGACATTAGAAGATTTGGGCTTGCCAGGCGTTCCAGAGGCTGGTTATTATGATGATCTTATAGAAGTAGAAGTTCTATGGTACGATTCACAAGCATACACTAGGGCCGAAGACGAAAACATATTCACTTTAAACGAGAGATACATTATAGAACACGGAGAATCACTAGCAGCGATACAAGACCTAAATGATATAAATAATAATATTGATAGGAGTAGCTGGGATCCAATGCCTGTGACAAAACCGCTATATAATACAATTGATGCCGATATGCTTGGGGGTGGTATAGAGGTAGACCCTAATGGAATTACATATGCCCCCTGTGAAGAAGAGGTAGTTATAGCTTGTAAATATTCAAATCCAGATGGGTTTGGTGCATGTTCTGATTTTACAGTAGAAGCAATAAAAGAAAAAATAAGTATGGGAACTTGCGATAATCCAGGAGAATTTCCAAAAGATATCAGAGAGAAAATGCAAGAAATAGAAGAGAACGTGCAAATTTATTTTGACACGGGAGACGCATCTTACCTGCCCTCAAATGCAGTATGCACAGGAGATCCAATAGATCAATGTGGCTTTCCAGATTTAACAGCGGAGTTAGAAGAAAGAGGATATATGGATGAATATATGCAATCTCTTTCAGGCTCTATAAAGAAAGGAAACATTCGCTGTGAAGCAATAAATTATAATTTATTATCTCTAGCAGAATACGAGACAAGCGAGTTCGAGAGACTTTCTTACGAAGATGATTATGGTCAAAATATTTTAGGGGACGTTAATGGAGATGGCGCTATAGACACATACGATGTAGATGCGATAGGAAAAGTTCTTGCGGGAACAATAAAAAACCCACACGATGAATGTATAATGGACGTGAAGACAAACGGAATAATAGATATGGAGGACGTAATAGAACTAGCCAGATTAGTGGGAAGTGGAGAAGAAATTACCCAAGAGCTCTGCGGAAATAAAAATAAGGTATTAGTAGTGAATCTTATTGGCTGCAAGGGGCAAAAATATTGCGATTTTGACTTTATAGAATGCAACGAGGGAGATGCGGAATGTGAAGAGATAGAAGAAAATAAGAGGAGGAATTGTGTAAAGTAAAATGATAAACATAAAAAAATCAGGAAGTATTTTCATTATTCTAATACTACTTGGAAGCTTCATTTTAATAACAGAACTGGTATCTTCAGTCGCTCAATGCGAGGGCCCAACTCTTGCATACACAAGAGGAATAAACGAAGAGGTACTCCCGATTCCTGAAGTAGTTATTAAGGGAGATGGTCTTAGTAAAAAATCAACGCCTCTGCCCTGTGCTCCAATATCTGCATCATCCACTTATAGATTCTATTCTATGGGGAGTCTAACTGACAAGCAGCATATTGGTCTACCGGAAGGTTCAGAAAATCCGTTCTACACGGCATGTGTTAATTATCCTCACTTGCCAAACGCAGGCGGAAACAGCTTTTGTCAAGGACCATATAATAGATGCATCTGGGGGGAAGATATTGCATCAGCGTTCATAGGTTTTAGTTTTAATAGACCAGGGGCTTTTCAATGTACCATTAAAACAGTAAATCAATTAACAGCTGCAGAAAAAAAGAAATATAATGAAAAAACATTTCCAAAAATTAATAGATTTAAGCGTAGAATAGACGACTTCGGTGGGACTATGGCAATCCCCTCAAATCCCGAAGACCCTGTGGTTGAAACTTCAACCCGCCCGGCGTATGGTACTGATTGTACAGGTATAGCTGTTGGTCCAGATTGTCCATGGGAGAGAGTCATGACAACAACAAAAGAGATGAATGGGTATATTCTTTGTGGAGAACAGGGGGGTAAAAATTTAAGGTGGAGTACCATATCTGGTTCCTATTTTTATGGAATAGCAGGACTTATCTGGGGCACTAAAAGAGTAGACTGCGCAGAGCCAGTTGCTTGTGAGTGTAATCCAAATAAGCCCAATAAGCCATGCGCTCGCGGAACATGTATAGCTGGAGATAGTGGAGAAGGTACAAATGGTGCATACGATTGTCCAGATAATCAAATATGTTTTTTTGGATGTAAAGATGATTTGGATTGTCCATCAGACGAACAGTGTACAGATGGAAGTTGTGTTCCAAAAGATCACCCGATTGAATGTAATAATGATTCAGATTGCTCATCGTCGGAGGAATGTTTAGAGGGAGCTTGCACAAGCCTACCGGTAATGTAGGAAGAATAACTCTAGCACCCACCAAATCATAGAAATACTTATAAGAGAAACTGCTTTTATTTTTACATGAGAGTCAAACTTGAAAATCCCGCACTTTTATCTAAGGCAATAGATTTAATTTCAGACATAGTTTTGGAAGTAAGAATTAAAGTAAATGAGTTTGGACTTTCAATCTCAGCAATAGACCCAGCAAAAGTAGCAATGGTGGGATACAAACTGCCAAAGTCAGCATTCTCAGAATTTGAATCTGAAGATGAAGTCCTGGGTGTGAATCTAGACGACTTTAAAAAAATACTAAAAAGATGTGGAGCGAGGTCTTCGTTAATTTTGGAAAGAGAAAAAAATTTACTAAAAATAGAAATAGATGACAAGATAAAAAGAAATTTTACTTTAGCATTAATAGAAATAGATACGGAAGACAAAGATATGCCAAGCTTGGGATTTTCAAATAAGGTAGAAGTGAACTCCGAAGACTTGATTTCATCAATTGAAGACTGTAATGTGGTATCAGAATCTTGTGCATTTGAAACAAAAGACGGAAAATTTATAATAGAAGCTAAGGGGATGAATTCAGCAAGAACAGAGTTCCCAAGTGAAAGCGTGGAAATGACCGGGGAAAATTGCATATCAAAATACGGCTTAGATTATTTGCAGAAATTTGTCAAGGGCTCGAAGTTAACTAGTAAAACAACTCTAGAATTTGCAAAAGACCACCCACTAAAATTCGGAATAAGGGCAGAGCATATGGAAATAGATTTTATTCTAGCACCACGAGTAGACCAAGACGAGTAGTTTTATTGGAATTTATTAAAAAATAGTAAGTACACAAGATTTAAATACTAATTTTAAGTGATATATTAATAAGGTTATTAATCTTAAGATAAGGATTGATAATCATATGATTAATAATATGAATATTCATACAAAAAAAGACATATTAAAATTTCTAAAAAAAGAAACAGTGATAACTTCTTCTGAGCTTGCGAATTTTTTAGATATATCTTGGAATACGGCAGATAAATATCTTTTAGAGTTGGCACTTGATGGAAAAGTTAGAAGAATAAAAAAGAAGGGGGTAAATTTATGGTTATTAAAAAAAGGAATATAAAAAATGAATTTGAATTTTCAAAATGGTTTGAAAAAAATTTTAAAAAATTGGGATATTCCGAGATAATAAGGAAGGATATTGGAATTTTTCCAGATTTTATAATGAGAAGAGGACAGAAAAAAATTAAAGTAGAATTGGAAACACTATCTTCTAATTTCATATTACATAAACACGATAAAAAAAAGGTAGATAAGGTAATTTGCATAAAAAAAGACATAAATATTGGAATACCAACAAAAGAAGTTGAAGAGTTAAATTTTATAGGAGGAAAAGTTAGAATTTCTGCGACAATAGATAAAAAAACGATGAACTTAGTCGAAGTTATTATGCAGAGGAGTAGATATAGAAATAAATCTCATGTAATAGAAGAGGCAATAAAACTTTTTGGTAAAAAAATGGAGGGTGAGGATGAGAAATAAAAGAGGACAGGCAACAGTTTTTGTAATAATAGCTTTAGTGTTGGTAGCATTAATGGTATTATTTTTTTTACTTTGGTCTTATGTAATTCCAAAAACAACAATTTCTCCAACCCCAAATGCACCCAACCAATATTTAGCAGAATGTGTTTCAGAGCAGATAGGTGAGGCTTCAAAACTAATAATAGATAATAATGGATACATATCAAAAGACAGATATAAAGAGTCCATGGCATACGAATACGAAAAGATACCGTATCTATGTTACACAGAAGAATCCTACGCAAGGTGCATAGCTCAAGAACCGGTCCTAATAAGTCACTTGAACGAAGAGGTTTACGCATATATAGAGGATAAAATAGATGAATGCTTTAATTCTTTAAAGTCAGATATAGAGAGTGATGGGTTCAGTTTATTGTCTGAAGGACAAACTAGTTTTGAAGTAGAGCTAATGCCAAATAATATTAAAGTAAAAATAAATAAGAATTTAAAATTTAGTAAGGCAGAAGAATCAAAGGAATTTAACACATTCACAGTTAACTCAGTTAGTCCACTTTATGACATGGCGTTAATAGTTCAAAGAATTATAAAAGAAGAATCGCTGTGGACAAACTCAGGATACATAGATATTATGGAAGCCAATAGGGGAATAGATATAAATAAATTTACGACAGGATCCGACGATGAAATTTATACAGTCTTAGATAAAAAAACAGAATCTTCATGGCGATTCGCAGTCAGGGGGGGGATTCTTCCAACACCAAAATAAAATGTTAAATAAAAAAAGAGGGGATAGTCTGAGAAGTTTGATTTTGCTAATGGTGTTATTAGTGTTGTTTACTTTTATTCCAGTCTCAGCGCTAGATTCAGAATCGCTTGCGGGGTGCTGCATAGATACAGACGAGGGACTATGCACACCATTCTCAGAAAAAGTTCCATGTGAGCAGGATATGAATGGAGAGTGGTACGCAGATCCTTTTTGCAATATAAACGGAGGGGTTTGTAAAGAAGGATGTTGTGAGTTAGATCTAATGAATTTTTGGGTGACACAAAGAACTTGTGAAAAAAAATCAGAACTCTTTGGTTTAACTGGAAACTTTAGAGAAGATGTAATAAATGAAGCGGCATGTTTGGGAATATCAGAAAGCAAAAAGATAGGAGCTTGCATACAGGAGATAGGCGGGAACAATGTTTGTGCATTCACTTCGTATCTAGAATGTGATTCAGAAGGAGGAATATTTAAAGATGGTATGCTCTGTTCAAATGAAGTTTTAAATTCTAATTGCGTAAAACAAAGCTCAATTGGCTGCTTAGAGGGCAGAGATGAAATTTATTGGTATGATTCTTGTGGCAATCCAGAAAATATTTATTCTTCAGATAGAGATTCTTCGTGGAATAATGGAATAGTATTACCAAAAGAGCAAAGTTGCAATTCAAATTCAGATAATTCAAATTCAAATTCTTGTGGAAATTGTGATTATGGAAAAGGAAGTTTTTGTCAAGTTGCATCGGCGGGAGATAGAGAAATGAGAGACGGAGAGTTTACTTGTAAAAGCAGGAATTGTAAGAATGCGCCAAGCACAGTAGATTCTAAGGGTGAAGTTTTAGAGACAAAAGATAGATTACTTGGAGAGTCATGGTGCATTTATGATGGTCCAATAGGTGACATTAAACTCGAGGGTGTTTCAAATTTCAGTCAAGATTTAGTTGGAAGCAGACATTATAGATATATTTGTTCAGAGGGAAAAGTAGAGGTTGATCCCTGTCAGGATTACAGAAAAGAAATTTGTGTAGAAAAAACAACAGATGATGTTTCACAAGCCATATGCAGAGTAAATACCTGGAATCAATGCCTTTCTGCAAATGACGAAGTTGGATGCGATGGAGAATGTACAGAAGAATGTTTATTAAAGCCAGATTGTAGAATCCATTTGGTTAATATTGCCAATAACTTTAAATTTGCTGTATGTGTTCCAAAGTTTCCTCCAGGCTTTAATATAGACATGTTACCAGAAGAATCAGGCTCAGAAGAAGACTCAGAAGAACTTGTGCCATCCGGAACTTCTGGTGAAACAGACGGAGTAGATGCCACAGAGGTATGTAATTTGGCTTCAGCAACTTGTAAAAGTACATGGAAAAGAAAATGTCCAGGAGGATGGACATGTACAGATAATTGTGAATGTCACACTCAGGAGTTCACAAAGAAGATGAATAGTTTTTGTGTAAGTCTTGGTGATTGTGGTGTATATGCAAATCTTATGGGAGAGAATATTTCAACTGGAGCAACGATAGTTAAAAGAGGAGGTAAAGGGAGAGCTCCTATTCAGCCAGCGTTATTAGGCATAGCATATATGGGGCTAAATTTATTGCCAATATCAATTCCCGCAAGTTCAGAAAGTTATGATGAATTAGATGAGATATTAGACCCCGATTCACAAGTTGCAAATCCATTTCCAGAGAATTTTAATGATATTTCAGCTGGTGGAGCAGGAGGGATTAGTTCTGATACAACTTATGGATATATGACTTTTCTTCCAGTACTTGGATGGATAATTCAGGCAGCAGTTGGTTGCAATAGAATAAAAACAGTAAAGATAACTTTCAATTGCGAGCCTGCAGCAACAGCTATTCCTGGAAGTACTTGTGATGATTGCGACGGAGGAGAATTGAAACCGTGTTCAAGATATAAATGTGAAAGTTTAAGTCCACTTTGCAAATTAATAAACGAAAACACAGGAGAAGACACATGTATAGCAATGGAGGATCAGGATACAGACGTAATAATATCTCCAGACAAAAGTGTGATAGATGAATCAGTATTATCTTATGAAGGAATAACCAGAAGAGGCTTTAGCGTAAGAACTACGAACGGAGAATGTATAGATGAATTTACCCCAATAACTTTTGGAATAAAAACAGGCGCATACTCTATGTGTAGGCTCGAAACCACTCCAGAAGCATTTTATAGTATGAATATGTTATTTGAAGAGCAGGAAGTTTTTCTAAAAAGCCACAGTAGAGAAATTTCTCTTCCAAGTATAGATAGCATGATTGTTGATATTATAGGAGACGGAGAAGGAGAAGATCCATTAACCTACCAAGAGGCATACGACGAGATATACAATGCGGCAGAAAAGTTAACAGCAGATATGAACCTTTATGTTAAATGCATAAATTTATTCGGAGAAGAAACTGCCCTAGACTATAAAATAAATTTCTGCGTAAAGCCGGGCCCAGACACAACCGCCCCAGTTATAAAAGGAATTTTACCCAAAGAAAATTCAATTTTAAAATTTGGCGCAACAGAACAGGATATAACAGTTTATCTAAACGAGCCAGCAGATTGCAAGTGGGGAAAAGTAGTTCCAAATTTAATTACGCCGCTAGAAAACTACAACGCACTTCCAAATACTATGGACTGCAGTGGAGAATCCAGAGATGTGTCAGTAGGGTATTATTCCTGCAACACAACACTAGAAATAGGAGAGAGTCCAAACAGCTTTTTCATTATGTGTAGGGACCAGCCATGGTTAGGAGAAAATGAGTCAAGAAATATCGGAGAAGTATATAATTATAATTTACAGCTTTCAGGTTCGAATTTAAAAATAGATTCAATAAGTCCAAGCGGAAAATTAATAGCAGGAGTAAGCCCAACAACAGTTAACCTAGAGGTAAAAACAAGCGAAGGAGGTTACGAAGGGAAGTCATCTTGCTGGTATGCAATCAGTAAAGAGGGCTCAGAAAATAATGTGTACACACGCTTTCCAATTACGGGAGATTCTTCAACGCATCAAAGTCCAGGATTACAATTTGTAGAAGGTAAGAACAAAATAAAGGTTAAGTGTGAGGATAAAGCAGGAAATACAGCAGAAAAAGAAGGAGAGATAACTTTAGAACTAGACACAACTGCTCCGATAGTCGCAAGAATATTCAGAGAAGGATCGGGTCTAAATATTTTGACCAACGAAGAAGCAGAATGTTATTATAATCCAAAAACTTGTAAATTTAACATAAAAGAAGGAGAGTCAATAACAACAGCGTTGTCAGAAAGTCATTCGGTGGAATGGAACCCAGATGTCGCATATCATATAAAATGTCAGGACGTTTGGGGAAACCAGGTCTCGGGTTGTTCGATAGTGGCCCGTCCAAGCGACATATAACTAAAGATATAAATAAAATAATCAAATATAAATAAAATGCAAAAGAGGATGAGTAAAAAAGGGCAGATGACAATTTTTGTTATAACAGCATTAGTAATAATAGCATTGGTAGTTATATTTTTTTTAATACGAGCAGGAATAAAGAGTAAGTCAGATATCATAAATGAACCAGGAGAAGCAAATCAACGTTTGGCCGAATGCGTTTCGAGCTACATGAACGAAGCTTCAAATTTAATAATACAAAATGGTGGATATATATCCAAAGATAAATATAAAATGTTTATGGAATATGAATATGAGAAGGTCCCATATTTATGCTACTCCCCGAGTTATTATTCAAGGTGTATAAACATGGAACCAGTAATAGTAGACAAGATAGAAGAAGGGCTATATGAGTATCTTTCTCCGAAAATAGAAACTTGCATTGAAGAATTAAATGCAGATTTATTAAGCGACGGGTTTACAGTAACAGACACATCGGAAACAAGTTTTACATTAGAAATTATTCCAAATAAAATAGAAGTGGTAATAAATAAAGATATAAAAATTAAAAAGGCGGGAGAAACAAAGGAATTCAGTAAATTCATAGCGTCGACACAAAGTCCACTTTATGATTTTGCAAGAATAACGCAAAGAATAACAGAAGATGAGGCAAAATACACAAATTCCGAATATCTAAATATAATGGCGGCAGATCCATGGATGGATATAAATAAATTTGTAACAGGAGATTCAAATAAAATATACACTTTAACAGATACAAGAACGGGTATTTCTTGGAGGTTCGCAGTAAGAGGGGGAATCATTTCAGTTCCTAGTTAAAAATGGTAATTAAAAAGACAATTAGTTTATTCGAAATAGCAGTTTTATTATTTGGGATAATAGCATTTACAAGTTTATTAGCTTCTCTAAACGCGCCACTAATTTCAGCAGAGGATCAAGAAATAATTCCAGGCGTTACATTGCCAGAAGAAACTGATAGGCTGGGATGCTGTGTAGACACTGATGAAGGTTTTTGCACGCCAACTTCTTTGAGGTCAAGTTGTGAAGCTACGCAGAATGGAAAATTTTATGAAGATGAATTTTGTAACATTGAAGGTAGCATATGTGATAGAGGGTGTTGCATATTAGGTATTGAGAGCTCTTGGTCTACAAAAATGACCTGCGAAAAGCAGTCAACTTTATTCGGAATTGATTATGAGTTTAGAAGCGATATGCTAAATGAACTAGAATGTATCGACGCTTCAAGAGAAACAGAGGCCGGAGCATGTGTATATGAAGTGGGAGTAGAATCAACTTGCACCTTCTCATCATTCTCAAAATGTAAGGGTATCGGTGGAGAATTCTATAGAAACACTTTATGTTCAAACCAAAGATTAAATTCAGATTGCGAAAGACAAACTTCAACGGGATGCCTAGATGGCAGAGATGAAATTTATTGGTATGATTCTTGTGGAAATCCAGAAAATATTTATTCTTCAAACAGAGACGCCTCGTGGAACAAGGGAATGATATTAACAAAAGAACAAAGTTGCGGAGCATCTTCTCCAAATATAGACAGTGAGTCTTGTGGAAATTGCGATTATGGATCTGGGAGTATCTGTTCAGATTCAGGAAATGATAAAACAATAAAAGATGGAGATGCTATATGTCAAAATTTAAATTGCAAGAGTGCACCAGCCAGGGTGGACGCTAAAGGCAAAGTTTTAGACAAGGAAAATAAGGTGAATGGAGAATCCTGGTGTGTTTACGACGGTCCAATCGGAGGAGAACTTTTCGGTCATGATTTAATCGGGAGTAGACATTATAGATATGTTTGCTCAAATGGAAAAGTAGAAGTTGAGCCATGTCAAGATTTCAGAAGAGAAATATGCGTTCAAAAAACAAGTGGGACAAAGGATTCTGCAATATGCAGAGTAAACACCTGGGAACAATGTTTTGAAGCAAAT
>Ga0075122_10002588_pt1 | contig 11852 bp, 9 predicted proteins | sample AntAceMetag02UKB_FD_69790 | JGI IMG/M metagenome (GOLD analysis project Ga0075122, IMG submission 69790) | Saline lake microbial communities from Ace Lake, Antarctica - Antarctic Ace Lake Metagenome 02UKB | ecosystem: Environmental > Aquatic > Non-marine Saline and Alkaline > Saline | place... | reverse complement strand
TCCTGAAGAGAATGGGAAGATAGAAAGATTTCATCGAACCTTAAATGACAAGGCTTTACCCTGGGGTTTCTCTCCTCAACACTCCTTAGACCAAATGCAATACCGACTTAATTTATTCTTGCATTATTACAACTATCAGAAGAAACATCGAAGATTAGGGATGTTTGGAGTTACTCCAATGGAGAAAATGGAAGAGTGTAGAAGTGTAAACTTGACGCTGCAATGCTACATTTATTGACAAATTAGCTAAAATGAGTTATCGTTATGTCATAATTTAGTACATTCAAATATTTAATTTCATTGGGAGGTGAAGTTTTGAAAAATAGATTTAAATTAATAGGTGATGGAGAAAAAATCTTACCACTAAAAATGCTTAATAAGAACAAAGTTTTTAATGAGCTCTTCTCAAAAGTAGAAAAAATATTAAAAAAATATCACATTATTCTTTTTAGAGGAGATTTTAAAATTCCTTTCGAATATTTAAATTTTGATATTGATAGTATGGTTGCTTATCTTTTAAACAGAGAGATCCAAATTCTGACAAGAGTAGAAGGGCAAAAATTTGGAAAGATTCTCGATGGTAAACCCGAAGAAATTATCAAAAAAGCCGAAGGGATTAGATCTTTTTCTGAGCAAGAAATTATCGTACGTTTTTGGTGCGTTTTTTATTTGAATAAAGAAAATTCTTAACTTTTCAGAGATAATTTCTAATTTTCACGAGGCAATAGTTTATTCACAATCTTTAGAGAAAATTAATATTGGTGATAGAAGTTTTATTTTCGATAAAGATTTTTCTAAAAAATTTTGTGCTCAAGATTTGAGTGTTTTTGAGTGCAGAGAAGAAAAAAGCGGAGAAATTTATTTTTTAGTAAGAAAAAAGGGATTTAGATACGCTGTAAGAAAAAAAATTCTTGAAAAAGATTCAGCGGTCGAGGATGCCATTAGAAAAGCACATATGAAATGGATGTCCATGATCTAAATCAATGGAAGCCCTGACGGATAATTTCGTTCAGGGCTTTTGAAGTATTTAAGCTTTCTAGTTTGGTTGATTGAAGAATATTTTTAGAATAAACCATTAAAATTGTCCTAGATTTAAAAATTATGTTAATATAAAAATAATCATATTAGTATAAAATAAAATGAATTTTATTGACGGTTTAGAATCTATGAATGAGTTTTTGAATCAATCCTATTTTTTTAGGGCTTTTAAGTTTTTTTTGGCTTTTTATCTGATTATAATAAGTTTAGCTGTCTTGGGGATTGTAATAAGAATTTGGAGGGATTATTATGCTTCTTTGTTTCAAGGCGCTGGTTATAGACCAGAACTAGGAAGATATCAGAAAAGATGGAATAAAATTAATCAACAAATTAATTCTGAAGATCCAATTCAATGTAGCGCGGCGGTGTTGGAATGTAGTCAGATGCTCAATGAAGTTTTGAAAGCGATTGGTTATGAAGGGGATAATTTAGGAGAAAGATTGGCTAAATTATTACCTAGTCAACTGGATAATATCGAAAAATTAAAAGTGGTTAATGAGGTTAAAAATAAAATAGTTCAAGATCCAAATTTTAAAATTAGTCAGGAAGAGGCGATTGGGATTAGAGACGTGGTCGGAAGGACGCTTGATACTTTTGAGGTAATTGAAATTGATGAATAAAAGCTAGAAAGTTGGAAAGTTTCTAGAGTTCATAAAGTTAGAAAGCTTGGAAAGCCAAAAGTTAAAAAATAAAATTACAGATGGATAAAAAATTTCCGAAAGATTTTTTGTGGGGAGCGGCGACAAGTGCTCATCAAGTTGAAGGAGGATTAGATAATGATTGGATCCAATGGGAAAAAGAAAATGCTAAAAGATTAGCAAGAGACGCTGATAAGAAATGGGAAAAATGGCAACAAGATAAATTTCCTGAAATGTTCGAGGTGAGTAATTATATTTCTGGTAAATCCTGTGATCAATATAATCGTTATGAGGAAGATTTTGATTTGGCGAAGGAAGGCGGTCATAACGCGCATCGATTATCTTTGGAATGGTCAAGGATCGAACCGAAAAAAGGCGAGTTTAGTAAGGAGGGCATTGAGCATTATAGAAAAGTCCTGTTGGCTTTGCGGGCAAGAGGTCTTGAGCCTTTTGTTACGCTTTGGCACTGGACTGAACCTGTTTGGATTGGCGAGATTGGCGCTTGGGAAAATAATGAAACTTCGAAATATTTCATAAGATTTGCTGAGCGTGTTTTTAATGAGTATAAAGATCTAGTTAAATTTTGGATGCCTCTAAATGAGCCGGGTACGGAAGTTTCGCTTGGGTATATGTTTGGTAATCAGCCGCCGGGAGTTAAAGGCAAAATTTCTGCTAACAGAGCATTTAAAAATTTAATGCAAGTTCAGAAAAATATCTACAAAATTGCGAAATCAGTTTCGCCTGATTTTCAAATTGGTTGTTCGCATTTTATGTTCGATATAAAGTCTTACAATAGACTTCCGTGGAATGTTTTAGCTACTAAAATTATGGATTATTTTGCTAATCATCGTTTTTTTAAAGCATTTAATAATTCTTGCGATTTTTATGGAATTCAATATTATCAGCCTTTTAATGTTAATTTTAAATTGGGCGGAAATTTTTTTGGATTTTTTGAAAATAAAAAAATTATTGAAAAACAAAGTGATTTAGGTTGGCAAATTTTTCCCGAAGGCATATATAATGTTCTACAAAAGGCATCCAAGAATGGAAAACCTATTTATATAACCGAAAATGGTTTAGCTGACGCCAAAGATAAATACCGAACGGAATTTATAGAAGGACACTTAAAATATGTTCAAAAAGCGGTTGTTGATGGAATGGATATTAGAGGATATTTCCACTGGTCACTTTTGGATAATTTTGAATTCGTAGAAATGCGTGGTTTTTGGCCGCGTTTTGGACTGATTGAAATTGATTACAAAACATTAGAGAGAAAACCTCGGAAATCATATTTCGAGTATCAGAAAATCATACGACAGTCAAAAAGTTCGTAAAGTCAAAAAGTTTATAAAGTTCATAAGGTTCAGAAAGTTCGTAAAGTTTATAAAGTTAGAAAGTCTGGATTCCCGCCTTCGCGGGAATGACAGAGATGTCTCTGATAATATTAAAAAGATTTTATGGAAAATTGGCTTTTGATTGCTATCGCGGGCTATTTACTTTTGGCCATTGAAGCGGTTATTGCTAAAATTTTATTAACCAGTAAAGTTAAAGATTGGCGACTTTATTCTTTTTATGTAGGCTTACTTTCTTTGACTGGTGTTTTTTTTGCGCCTTTTGGTTTGCATTGGTTTGGTTGGTTTTTATTCTTAGAATCGTTATTAGTAGGAATCATTTTTTATTTAGCCCTTATCTTTTTATATAAATCCCTTAAGGGGTCTAGTGCTTCTAGAGTTTTTGTCTTGTACGGAGCGGTTACAACTTTAATAAGTTTCATTTTGGGACATTTTTTATTAAAAGAAGAATTTTTAGTGATCGATTTATTGGGAGTGGCTTTGTTGATGATTGGTGGATTTTTTATTTCCTTTAAAGTTCTTGAAAAAAGACTTTTCAGCAATTACAAAAATGTAATTTTTTCAGGAGCTTTGATGGCATTAGCTTTGATTATGACGAAAGATATTTTTGATCAACAGAATTTTGTAACTGGTTATGTTTTTAGTCGTATCGGAATCTTCTTAAGTGCTTTGTGTCTGTTATTTTTAGCACAATTTCGGAAAGTTATTAAACGGAGTTTTTCTCAAAAACAAAAAAGGAATAGTCAGAAAAATTTTGGTTTAGTATTTGGGGCTAAAACAATTGCGGGAATTGGGACATTATTACTTACTTATTCTATTTCGCTAGGAAGTGTAGTTTTTATTAGTGCTTTGGTTTCAGTTCAATATTTGTTTACTTTTATTTTGGCAACTTTAATAGCGATTTTTTTAAAAAATTCTGTTCAAGAGAAAATTACTTGGAAAAATTTGTTTTTTAAATTTGTGGGAGTAGGGCTTATCGTTGTCGGTATATTTTTAATTAGTTAGAACTTAATTATTTGGTGCACTTCTTTGTCTGTCTGCCGGTAGGCAGGTCAGATTCTCCTTCGCCGCGGCGAATCAAATCTTCCTCGAATTGCACTCAAATAATTAAGCTCTAGAAAATTGCCTGAGAATAGTTTTCTGAACAATGAACAATTAGCAATAAATTTTGAAACATGCCTTTTTATCAGACAAAGCTTCAGACTAAAGTTTCGATTTAATACTATCTCCAAGAAACTACTCACCTTTCTTCTCCAAAATTTCGCCTGTGACTTTGTAAAAAATTCTCAATATATCTAGATATACTTCGTATTTTTTACTTTGTCTCGGCTGAAATTATTAAAAATAAAGACGCCTAGTTTCTTGGAGATGGTATAATTTCTAGTTTCAAATTAAAAAATCCATTAACCTAGGTCAGTGGATTTTTAATTTCTTTGTTTTTCTGGTTGGTAAACGGTGTTTGTGTGTTTTGCTTCTTAGAAAGGTTTTATTTTTTAAATACTAATAATTTATAACCGAAGAAATTCCAGATTAGCCCAAAGGCTGTTCCGCCTAAGGCTCCAACGGTGCCCCAAAGAGTGGCGTTTAGAGGGATAATCAAGACTCCTCCCATAGCTGGTTTTACATAAGTTACTATCAAAGTAGCCACAGTAACATTTACAACAGCTCCAATTAAAGAGACGATAAAAAATTGAGAAAATTTTTGAATTTGATTGGTTTTGGAATTATCTTTAAAAGCCCAACGTTTATTCATAAAATAACTGAAAGTGGCGGCGGTGCAGAAAGATATGGTTTTAAAAGCGGTATAAGCAATGCCTTCGTTAAAACCACTCAGAATCATTAAAATATTAAGAATAACTAAATCTACTCCAGTATTTAATCCGCCGATTAAACCAAAACGAACAAACTGACCAATAACAGGGTACTGTTTTAAGATTTTATTAATCACAATGTCTTTAATTATTTTTTATTTTAACTATTTTCGATAGCCGGTTGACTAGCTTCTTTTTCTAAAACCGCTAATTCTTCTTCGGAAAGATCATCGCTTTTATTTATACTTAAAGCATTAAGTTTTTGTCGTTCTTCTTCCATTTCTTTTTCTAGTTTTTCGATAGCAGAGGGAGTTGAAATTTCTTCTTTTGTTTCAGCTTCATTCTCGCTGAGAACTTCCTCAGAATGTTTAGTATTTTCAATTTCATTTTTTTTAACCTCAGCTAATCTTTCATAAATTTCGCTATTAATATTGTTTCGAGGGATATCATTGGCTTTTCTTAAGACATTTTCAATGGCACACCAAACTGGTTCTTTATCTCGAGGAATTACCAAGGTGACTTCATCGCCGGCTTCAACTTTGAAATAAGTAGCCGCTGCTAATAAAGTTTTGTACTTGATACCCTCAGAATTAATTATAAAATTTCCTCGTTCGTCTTTTTCAACCACTCCGATTAAATATTTTCGTTCTACTGGCCCAACTTGTTTGTAAATAAAATTACCGGTTGGGGTAATAGTCAGTTTTAACATATCATTTTCAACTAATTTTGATTTAGAGGCATAGTTAGAGGGTACAGGATATTGTTTTCCGTCTTCACCAATCATTATTTGACCATCAAAAATTCCGTAGAATTCACTTCCAGCATCATCATTACGAAAATCCTTTCGAGTATCGAAATTTTGGGCACCTTGCATCTGGGCTAATTTTTGTTTGGTGGCAGTAATAGTCTTTTCAGCTTCGGCAATTACTTTTTGTAAGGCTTCTGCTTGGCTCATTTCAGAGCCATCCTCGTTTTGAGAATTTTTTCCGTTTAAAGTCATTATGGTTTTTTAGTTGTTTTTTATTTTTATTTTCTTTCTTGAATTTCTATTTTAATTTTAAATCATTATTAAAAATTTTACAAGACTCAATAAAGAAAATGGGTGCTATTAATTATATCTATCAAATACCCGACTTTTATTTTTGTTCAAAAGTTTTACGATACTTGAGGGTTTATGTTAGCATCAAAAAATATTTTTGTCAATCTAATAATCTCGTTAAATATTACGTTTTTAAAATTTAAAGTTTTCTTTTTTATTTGTAATTTTTGTTATTCTAAAACAGAAAAAATATTGACAAAAAAAGTTAATACTGTATATTTTCTTGAAGGATTGAGTTATAATTAACTTTTAAATATTCCAAGGATTTATTGGAATTTATTGTTTTCAGGTAATGATTTTAAATTAAGCTATATTTTATGTCAAAATTAACCAGAAAAAAACAAAATATTCTTTCGATTGTAATAATTGTAGTAGGTGTTATCGTTTCTTTCGCGATTTTTGGCTCCAATAAAGATAGTCAAAAAGTAGAAGCCGAGAAACTAGATTTTGCCACAAAAGTGGGCGTGATGACTATGGGAGAGGAAAATTCTAAAATAGCTGAGATTTCTCGAACTGCCATTTTTGAATCAATTGATTTAGCTGAGGCAGTGGCAGAACAGGCTGGTAGAATCACTAGCGTTAATTTTAAAGTTGGTAATCAAGTCCAAAAAGGACAAATTTTAGCAATTTTTGATCAATCAACTTTAGTTAATTCGGCTAAAATAGCGCTAGAAGACTCTTTGATAACTTTAAATTTGGCGGAAGATAATTTGAAAAAAACTAAAAATTCAGTTGAAGAGAGTCTGGAAATTGCTAAAAATAATAAGCAAATTGATGAGTTGGAATTAGAACAAGCCGAAGATAGCGGAGTTCAAGATGATATTGATTTGGCTGAAAAGAATTTAGACAATAGCAAGGATGCTGAAGATAAGGCCAAACAAGACGTCGAAATTTCTATTAACAATGCTAAAATTCAGGTTTCCCAAGCTCAATCTACAGTTCGTCAAAATCAAATTGCTTACGAAAAATCAATCATCCGAGCTCCTATTTCGGGGGCGGTGACTGCTAAAAAAATTGAGCTTTTTGACTATATTTCAGCCGGTAAGAGGATAGCTGAAATTTCTGGAGTGGGTCAGTTAAAAGCTAAAATTTTCTTAAATAGCTTTGAAATTAACAAAATTATTGAAGGGGATTCAGCTATTATTGAAATATCTGGAAAAGATTATCTAGGAAAAATTATTTCTTTATCTAGACTGGCTAATTCTGATAATAATCGTTATGAAGTTCAAGTTGAGAGTTCGGAGGATATTTCCTCTGAAGCTAATCAAGCCGCTAAAATTAAAATTAATCTAAAATTGGAGCCAATTGAAGGTTTCTTCTTTGTGCCTCTTTCGGCGGTTAATATTGGTCAACAAAAAAATACTGTTTTTGTTTATGAAAATGGTCAAGCTAAAACGTTGAAGGTGGAAATTGGTAGAACTGTCGGAAATCAGATCGAAATAAAAAAGGGTTTAAAAAATGGAGATCAATTGATTATTGTCAATAACAGAGGATTAAGAGACAGCGAAAAAATTGAAATTCAATAATTTTTACATTCATGGAATTATCTCAAGGAAAACAAGCAGAACGAGAAACGGCTTTAAAAAAGGTAGAAAAATTTGAGAAATCAGCTTGGGCTTTTTTGATTAGAAAAAATCGATTAACTTATTTAATTATCGCTTTTTTGATGGTATTTGGGATTTTGACTATTGGCGAATTACCAAGAGAATTAAATCCGGAGGTGGAAATTCCTTATGCGGTAATTTCAACGGTTTATCCTGGTGCTTCACCTTTGAACGTTGAGCAACAGATTACCAAAGAAATTGAAATGGAGATTAGCGATTTGAGTGGCATTAGGGAAATCAATTCGACCTCATCTTCAAGCTTGTCGATTGTTACTGTGGAATTTGAAGCTAGTGAAGATTTAGAAAAATCAATTAGAAATTTGAAAGATGAAGTAGACAAAGTAAAAAATGATCTTCCGGAAGATGCTTCTGACCCGATGGTTAATGAAGTTAGTATGGCCGACGAGGCGATATTTACGGCAATTTTGGCCGGTGAACAGGACATTTCAATGCTCAAAAAATATGCGGAAAATCTTCAGAAAAAACTAGAGAGCATTACTTACGTTTCTGAAGTTAAGGTGATTGGTGGTCGAGATCGAATATTCAAGATTGATGTTGATTCCAAAAAAGCCTCTGAAAAGGGACTTTCGGCTAAAGCTATTCTGAGTGTGTTATCAGCCAATCATTTAGATTTTCCAGCTGGAAGTATTGAAGTTGATTCTTTAAGCTACAATGTTCGAATTGAAGGAGAATTGAAAACAGTGGATGAATTGGCTAGAATTCCAGTAGGAAGTAGCAGAGGCAGTCCAATTTTTTTGGAGGATGTAGCTACCGTAACTGATAGTTTCTCGGAAGAAACTAGTCGATCCCGTTTCGCTTTTGGCGGTCAAGATGCGGTGGATGCCGTAACTTTACAGCTTTTTAAAAAAACCGGGGGAGATGTTACTAAGGTAGCGGAAACCGCTCGATTATTAACTGAAAAAGGGAGAGGAATAGACTATCCAGAAAATTTAAAAGTGGAAATTATTTTGGATCAATCCGTTTATATCGAAGATAGCATCAATTCTTTACTAAGAAATGGTTCGGGGACAGTTCTGATTGTTTTTGCACTTTTATTTTTTTTCTTGGGGTGGAAAGAAGCATTGATTGCTGGTTTAGCGATTCCATTTTCTTTCTTTGTTGCTTTTATCGCAATGTCAATTATCGGTGAAAGTTTGAATTTTCTTTCTTTATTTTCCCTAGTTTTAGCCTTGGGACTATTAGTGGACAGCGCCATTGTAATTGTAGAAGGGATGTATCGAAAGATTGCCCAGCTTAAATTGACTGGTTATCAGGCTGCAATTGCAGTAGTAGAAGAATATTCCGCACCTTTATTGAGCGGGATGTTAACCACGGTGGCAGTCTTTGTGCCATTGATGTTTTTGACGGGAATAATGGGGCAATTTATGCGGACTATTCCAGTGGTAATTAATATTACTTTGATTGCGGCTTTATTTGTGGCTTTGAGTATTATTCCAGCCGTAGGAGCCTTAGTTTTAAATCCTCGAGATAAAAAAGTTTCTAATAACAAGAAAGAGGGCCGAGATTGTATAGGATTGGCCTGGCTATGCAATTTAATTAAGCAGAAATGCGCTTCTAAACCTCGAACGGAAAGATTGTCGAATAAGATGTTTTTAGCCCTATCTAACCGTTATTATGATTTTTTGCCTAAAGTTATCGCTACTTCTAAGGCTCGGCGTATTTGGATTGGGACTTCCTGGGTATTATTTGTTTTGGCGATTGGCTTAGTAATGTCAGGGTTCATTAAAATTAATGCTTTTTCTGAAACTAATAGCGAATTTTTCGCAGTTAATATTGAAATGCCGAAAGGATTGCAGATTGAAGAAACCGATAAAGTAGTAAAAAAGGTTGAGCAAATTATCAAGAACGAGAAAGAAATAACTAATTATACTTCTAGCGTTGGTTCTAAATCGGGTACTGGTAGCGGTGGTGAGAACGTAGCCTTTATTTACGCTAATTTAAGCAAAACAGAAGATCGAAAAATTAATAGTTCTGAAATTATTCAAAAAATAACCGTTAAATTAGAAAAGGAAGTAACTGAGGCTAAATTTAGTTTTAGCCAAGAAGAGTCGGGTCCTCCGAGCGGAAGTGCGGTTGAGTTAAGAATAGTGGGGGATAATTTGTTGGTTCTAGAGGATTTATCCGAAAAAATAAAATTAGAATTAGAACAAATTCCAACGATTGTTTCGGTTGATACCTCAGTTGATTTTTCTCCTGGTGAGATAGTTTTTGTCCCTAATCAAGATTTATTAGCGCAACGAGGATTAACGGTTGGTAGTGTGGGAATCGAGATAAACAAGGGAATTTCTAGAGATCGGGATTTAAATATCGATATTGATGGTGACGAAATAGCGATTGATTTAGGCTATGACAAGAAAAGTCTTAGTTCGATTGAAGATATCGAGGGTATTTTAATAGCTGGTTCGACTGGGCAAACTTACGCTCTTTCAGAACTAGGAACAGTTCGTTTACAAGCCTCTTTATCAAGTATCGAGCATCGAAATGAAGAGCGAGTGGTAGTTGTTACGGCTGATACTCAAGGAGGGAATGTCGCTGAAATTAACGAAGAATTACAAAATCGAATTGATGATAATATTGATTTCCCCGATGATTACAGGCTTGATTTTGGTGGAGAGAGCGAGGAAACTATGAAAACTTTCCAGGATATGTTTATGAAGATGATTATTGGAATAATCTTAATTCTACTGGTTTTAATTATTCAGTTTAATTCTTATAAACAGGTATTTATAATTCTTTTCACTATTCCTTTGGCGATGATCGGAGTGTTCTTTGGGATGGGATTGGCTGGTCTGACTCTGGATATCCCAGCTTTTATTGGGGTTATTTCGTTAGTGGGAATTGTGGTTAATAATGCGATTATTTTGATTGATCAGATTAATAAGGAATTAGCCAAGGGTAAGGTTTTGGTAGAAGCTACTCGAAGTGCTGGTTATACTCGAATGAGGCCAATTATTTTGACTTCAGTTACTACTATTATGGGACTTTTGCCCTTATCTATTACTGAACCTATTTGGCGAAATATGGGGTTTACTATTATCTTTGGTTTAGCTTTTGGGACAATTTTAACCTTATTTATTATTCCAGCAATGGTAGTCAGTTTCTATCAAAAAAGTGTAAAATAATTAATCCAAGTATTCAAAAGAGCTAATCGAAAGATTAGCTCTTTTTATATTAAAAAACATTTTAAACGTCAACGCTAAAATTTGACCAAAGAAAAAACCAGCTGATTCGGTTGAACCAACTGGCTTTTTTCTTTTTATAGAATTACAGATTAGATCTACAGACTTTCGTCGTAGATCCAAGTGCTATTTCCCTGATCGACAAATTCCCCCTTTGCCGTATCAGGATTTGTTAGGAATGCAGCTTTTAATTCATAGCTGCTTCCTGGCTCATGATCAATGTCTATATATATGAACTGGGGAACCATATTCCCCCCTTCTAATTTGAGCAGTTTCCATTTCCAACCGGTGGTTTTTTCGGTTGCTTGTACCGCATACTGACCCTCTGCCAGCATGTCTGTCCAGTACGTCGACGCTACCCATGGGTTGTCGCCGGTAACTTCTGAAAAAAATATTGGACTTTCTTCGACAACAACAGTAGCCGTTGGCGTGACTACAACATAAAGTTCTACGTTGTACCCTTGCCCTGTTAAAGTGTTAAAAAGAGCGTTCCAATCGCTTACTGTCGTGGAAGGCAATGGATCTGGAACGGTTATCGTTCCATCGGTTGCTGTCTCCGTTACTCCGATGAGATATTCATCGGTTCCAGATGCAAAATCTGGTCCGACTCTTATCACTGCTCCGAACATTCCGGGTGCGTTTGGAGCGTTAAGTGTTAATTCATCTATTAGTGGTTGATTTAGATTAGCCGAAGCCAATCCAACAGTAAATAGTGTGATAGTTAAAATCGCCAGACAGACATTCGTTAATTTTTTCATTCCACTCTCCCTTTTTAAGTTAATATTATTATTCATACACTGCTTGAAAATAGACCCTCAAGTGGTGTATAAATAATTTTTTTCAAAGGACATTCAAATAAATTCAATTAAACTTACAATTAATATTAAAAGTTTAAAAGAAACTTGATAGTAGCATATTTAAGTAAACTTGTCAATAGATGTAGACTGGTTTTGTTACCTGTCTGTAATTTATATTATTTCAAGTGATGAATACTCTTGTTATCATTGCAGCAACAAGGTTTACACTTTCTAAAAAATAAATACAATTAAAAGTTAGTTTTAAACTTTTAATTTTATGAATAAATATGATTCAAGATACCTTATGCTACAA
>Ga0075122_10002584_pt1 | contig 11865 bp, 22 predicted proteins | sample AntAceMetag02UKB_FD_69790 | JGI IMG/M metagenome (GOLD analysis project Ga0075122, IMG submission 69790) | Saline lake microbial communities from Ace Lake, Antarctica - Antarctic Ace Lake Metagenome 02UKB | ecosystem: Environmental > Aquatic > Non-marine Saline and Alkaline > Saline | place... | reverse complement strand
CGGATTAGAAATAAGCATTGATAGTGGTGGATATATGAGCAAAGGTTCGTTTTATATCCAAGACGAACATGCCGATGGAGCAGACCCACTTTTAAAGACGCTGGACGCAGAAGCAGCAGGAAACAGCCGAATTGATAATATCGTTGTTGAGTACGATTTGCCGAACGACACATATCTGACAAAAGTTTCAAAGGGAGTTGGCACGGCGGGCGCTCCTTCAGCTCCTGCGCTTGTTACTGGCGATACAAAATGGGAGGTATTGCTTGCTACCTGTTTAGTAACAGTGGGCGTTTTAACATCGGTGACTGACGGCAGAAGTATTGTCGGTGCAAGATATAAAATACAAGATTTAGAAGTTGATGACGCTCAGCTTGCTGTTGGGGCGGTTGGCGCGACCAAATATGCAGATGATTCAATCGCATTGGCTAAAATGAAAGCTAATTCGGTCGATAGCCCTCAATACGTTGACGGCAGTATTGATTTAATTCATATGTCCGCTAACTCGGTCGATAGCGACCAATACGTTGACGGTAGTATTGATTTAATTCATATGTCCGCTAACTCGGTCGATAGCGACCAATACGTTGACGGTAGTATTGATACAATACATATTGCAGCAAAAAATATCACGGACGCTAAACTAGCGGACGGCATTAAAATTACACATGATGTTTTACCGAGCGAGGAAGCAATAGTTAATGTTGTGTTTTATGACGATGCGGGAGCAGAACCGACAGCGTCAGATTACGCAAAAGGAACGCTGCTTGTTCCTTATACCGCATGATGAAAAGAATAATTTTACTCTGCTTGGTAATTTTAATGTTACTTATGCCGAGCTGCAAAAAGGAGAATGAAATGGCAACAGCACCAACAATTTATGTAACAGATGATACACATATTAACAGTGGCGACCCTGCTGTCAACTATGAAACAAGCGCAATAATGCGGACAGGGGAAGTCTTAGGTACTTATACTCAACGAGTGTTAATGCGCTTTGATTTATCGAGTATCCCTGCTAATGCAATAATTAAAACAGCTTCGATGAAAATCGATACAGGGATATTATTTGGTGGTTCATCTGTTAATATTAGCATGAGTTTTTATACCATCACAGCTGCGTGGAACGTTGCGACTGTAACATGGAATAACCAGCCTGCAATAAACGCCTCTGCTTATGGCACGACTACTGTACCAGATAAACCAGCACATTCTTATACAACTTTTAACGCAAAAACATTAATTGAAGCAATGAGAGCAGGAGGGTATGATTCTTTTGAAATGCGAGAAACAGTTGAAGGTACTGCGGGCGATATTTTGTATGTTTACTCAGAAAACTTAGCTGGGTCAGCCGCGTATCTTGACATTACATACGAGTTGCCTTCAAAAGTAAATGTCGGCGATGCGTGGAAACCTGCTTCAGATATGAAAGTCAACGTAGGAGACGCATGGAAGTCCGCTTCAGGAATGAAAGTAAACATAGGGGATGCGTGGAAAGAGGTTTTTTAGATGAGTAAACCTATAATTGATGTATACGAAACCGTTGCGGCAGGTGACGCTTTAGATTGGGTGCGCACAGGAATAGTTACCGATTATTCTGCTCTTAAATTTACAAAAGGCTGGGGTTGCAAAGGCTCATTTTCGATTGTTGTCCATACCGACATGCAAGGTGCTGATTATTTAAAAGAGAACAGAATAATTAAACTTGACAGCAATCGAATAGGCTGGATTGAAACAATTGAAATTAGCGAAAAGGACGACAAAGGCAGTAGCTTTTTAACCGCAAAAGGCACAGAACTTAAAGACCAAGTATACAGATGGACTATTCCGCCGACAGGGTATGACACGGACAGCTATTCCGCAAAAGATATTGAATATATCGTTAAAACTATGATGGCAAAGAACGCAGGGGCTACAGCAGCGGCGGCTCGTCAGCTTGAAGGGTTTACGCTCGCCGCTGACCAGTCTAGAGGCTCAACTATTAACTGGTCGACAAGGCACAAGCAGCTATTAAACGAAGTATACGAGCTTCTTGCGATTGACAGAATGGGGCTATCCTGTGCATATGACCCGGACGCTGAAACTATAACTTATGATTTAGAAGAAGGCGTTGACAGAAAAAACTCGCAGGTTGTTAACAGCCCGATCACTCTATCAACAGAATGGAAAACAGCGAAAACGTATCATTACAAAAAGGATTATACTAATTATCGTAACGTCGTATATTGCGGCGGTCAGGGCGCAGGGAAAGACCGAACAATACGCCTTGTATATGATGGCGCGTCCGAGCCGGAAGGGTACGCAAGAAGAGAATTGTTTGTTGACAGACGCGACGTTGAAGATGATAACGAGTTAACGGATGCAGCGGAACAAAAACTGGCGCAGACCGCTTTGGAGGTTGGCGTCAAAGTTTCGTTTAATAATTATGGCGCATACACGATTGACGACGATTTTAAATGCGGTGATTACATAACCGTCGAGAGCGATTATTCGTCGGACGATGCACAGGTCATAAAAGTTATTTACAACTATGATGTCTTGACAGGGTATGAACAGATTGACCTTGTTCTTGATTTTGACGGCGATGACATTGAGCGTGCAATCACTGCACGGTTTGCGCGATACGACGCGCTTATTTCCAAAGAACCAGAGGAGGGCGCAATTGGGCCATCGTCTGCGGTTGATGGTAACATTGCAACATTTGACGGTACAGACGGCGATACGCTCAAAGATAGCGGAAAAAGCATAAGTGATTTATTGAAAACTGTATATCCCGTAGGTGCCGTATATATATCGGTAGTCTCAACATCACCTGCGACTTTATTTGGCGGTACTTGGTCAGCTTTTGGAGCAGGAAAAGTGTTAGTAGGTATAGATAGTGGTGATACTGATTTTGACACAGTAGAAGAAACAGGCGGTCATAAAAAGCTGCAAGCGCATACTCATACAAACAGTCAAAAAATGGGAACACCTGGCATAAACGGTGCAGGTGAATTACAGCAAGGCGTTAACATGACGAGTATTGCAGACATAGGCGATACTGACTCAACAGGAGATGGCGATAGCGAAAACTTACAACCGTATTTTGTAGTCTATATGTGGAAAAGAACAGCATAAAGGAAAGGAGGAAAGATATGATAACAACACTAAGAAAAGAAATACTAGAAACAGCGAAAGAAGACTTAGGCACGCCATACAAAACATTGGATTGTTCTAAATATGTGCGTAAGGTATTCAGAAAATTTGATATCGAGCTACCAAGAGTTTCAGCAGAACAAGGCAGATTCTTTTACAAAAAAGGGTTGGCAACGGAACACAAAACGACAGCGGATAAGTATGATATAATCAAAAATTTACAGGTTGGCGATTTGTTGTTCCAAAGAAACAAATATTACATTCATCGCTGGCGCAGAATACATCATGTGCAGATATATATTGGTGATGGATATGTAATCGAGAGCACAGGCAGTAAAGGCGTACATACTTCAAGGGTTTGGGAATCTTCGAAATGGGAAATTATACTGACGGCAGATCCGACAAGTTTAATATCAGGGGAGGAGGAAGATATGATACAAAAAGGCGATAAAGGAATAAACGTAACAATGTGGCAGAGCGATTTAATATTTGAAGGGCACAAGCTACCGAAGTTCGGTGTTGATGGTAAGTACGGTGATGAAACAGCAACAGCTACAAAGGCGTTTCAAAAATCGGTAGGGTTGCCGCAATCTGGAATAGTAGACGCATTGACACTTCTTAAAATGGTAGACGCAAGAGCAACAAGCGCGACTAAGGTCAAGGCATTAGAAGCTAAAATCAGCAAAGCAATATTAGCGTTGAAGTAGCAACAGAAAGGTTGATGTAATGGAGAACATACTGAAAGGGTTAGCAATAGCAGCGGGGAGTTTATTAATGGGAATAGGAGTACGAAAAATGATTAAAATACATAGCGCAAGGAAAGCTCAACGTTTGAAGTTAGATCAATATGACCCTGCTGAGTGTATTCTTCATAGCACAGCTTTAAAAGAAATACAAGAAACACAGGTCTTTTTGAAAAAAGCTATGTCGGTAAACATACAGCAGCAATATGCTTATCTGATTAAGCGTCGGGGCGGTAAAACTAATGGCGAACAGCAAAAAGCAGATGAAGCGTTACAGGCTTTAATATTAGAACATACAGAATTAATATAATAGGAGGAAAGAAAAATGGACTGGACGGAAATAATGATTACAGTTATAGGTCTTATCTTTACAGCGGTTATAGTGCCGCTCGTGACGGCAGGGTTTGCATGGATAAGAGGGAAAACCAAAAACGAAGCACTTAGAGCAGCGATAACCGAAGCACAAACAATAGCTGATCAAGTAGTCGCTGGATTGCAAGCGAGTCTTGTTGATAAACTTAAAGCAACAAACGGCGGGAAACTAAATGCAGAACAAATTAAAGAAATTAGCTATAAAGCGTTTGATGCGTTTAAAAGCGATTTATCAGAAAGGTCAATGTTGGCATTGCAGAAAAACGCAGATGATATCACAGCATACGTAAAGAATCTAATTGAATCGGCGCTGGCAGATACGAAATAAAATCGCTTAATAAAGAAGCTCTCTATATAAGGGAGTTTTTTTATATTTTCATTTTCTGAACTAAATAAAAGGTTATTTGATTATTTGATTATTTTAGCCCATTGTTATTGATGTTTACACATTCACATGGTTATTAGATAAGTATTTATTACTATTGGCTACCGACCAGTAAACACGGGTGGTGTGAAAAATAGTGCTAAATATCCCTTATATAAAAAAGACTTGACAACTTATTATTATTATGCTATTATATGAACGTAATAAGAAAGAGGAGGGCTTAAATTATGCAAAATCCGTTACTGCAATACGCAGAAGACCCACCCGCTAAAGTTGTGCATCGTTGTTATAAGTGTGGATGTGACATAGTGGCAGAGGAAAGATTTGTTATGTACGGCGAACCGTATTGTAGGAATTGTGGCAGATGGCTTACAATGTACGACGGCGACGTGTTTGAAGATTTTATTGAAACAGCGCAAGGTGAATAATAAATCCGGGCGCGGAGAAACAATACGCATGTATGTGGATACAGAATAATAGTAGTAGCGCCGGGAGGATTAGTAAACCTTCCGGCAACATGGGAATATAATTTTTTAAAGGTTAAAAATGTAACCATTAAAAGTAAAAAAGAAGAATTTACTACAATGGATGTTGTGCTTGGTTAATAATTTAGGAGACATAAGAATGAAATTTTATGATGTTAGGTGTTCAGTGCTAGAGCTGGAACACGCTTTAAGTATTATGTGGAGGCTTGGGAAAACCAACTGGGCTATAGCAGGGAAGAGAAAGGACAAAAAATATGAATAGTGAGCAAAAGATTTTAGCTGTTACTTTACTTAAACCAAACGCAACTAATATAAAAATACTTGATAACGAGGATGTGGGTTGCTGTATAGATAGCACATATTTTGAAGTAGAGGTATATATCTGTGGTGATGCAATATGTTTTAATGGGTTTAGTGAAACTCCACCAAAAGGAAGGATTCAAATATGAAAAAATCAACAGACAAATATAAATATTGTAATCATCATCATGAACTTACTGAAGACTATGAAATTGTGGATTTTGGAGACGGCGAATTTGTTGCAAACAAACAAGCAATACCATTATTAAAAGCATTAAATGAAATTGGACTAAGAACACGCTCGCATCATATTGATGATGCAGAATACGCATGGGTATGTATTCTGCTTGATGATGTTTCGATTGAAATTAAAGATGTTTGGGAAGGTGATGCAGATAGAACAAAATATAATGGTAAGAAAGAAGTGCTTATACAATGGAAAAAATGAATAACATAATAGAGTTTAAATCAAAAAAGCAACAAAAAAGCGGATATGATGTTTATGAGTTTAGCTGGGGTTCTGCAATATATAATTTAGAAAGGGGTAGATGGGAAACTTTATTTTTCAATGGGAACAAATGCGGAAACAAAATATCAGGGAACGTAGCTCTTGACGATAACGGAATATATTTTATTTAAAACAAGGAGGAAGATATGAGAAAATTTGAAAAGCTCAATGATATGAAACAACACTACAAGAAAAAATACGGTGCAGGTAAGTTCAAGATAATAAAAGTGCCGGGTACGGAAAACAAATATCTTGTATGCCCTAAATATGAAAAATGCGAAACGGAGGAGAAAATATAATGGAAATTAAGATTATTGAAATTAGAGACAGAGGAACATATATCCCTGTTATGGCAATCAAAATGCAAAGCGACAATCCGGCAGAGCAGTATCATTTAAAAGACCAAGGATATAGTGAAGACTATCCCTGCATTATGGTTGTTCGAATGGAGAAAGGGCATATAGCTACATACAATGCTTTTGATTATAATGACCGTACAATGCACAATGCACACCTTTATATCAAGGAGCATTATGACGAACTGGTATCCGGCGATGTGGTGGACGTTGAATATATACTTGGAGAAACGGAGAAACCGAAAGTATCGCAAAATCCGAATATTGACATGGTGGATTATGCAACTCAGCTTTTGGGATACGATGTGATGGGCGAATTAAGCAAACTAGGTATTGACAAATGATTGCGCCATTGTTACTGATAGGTATTGGCACAGTGGTTGTCTTGATAGCTGCATTCTGCTGGTTATTCGAAAAGTGGTTTGATACAAGGCGATTTAAGGCACGTATTCGCAAAGACATATAAATACCGCATTGTCGCTACAAAACGCAAACGGGGGCAAGCGACGGTGCGCACAAGGAGGTTACAATCCGATGTCAAAGACGATAAGTATGACAATATCAGATGAAGCGGTATATTTGCTTGATGCGCTATGCAACAAAGCGCACTTAACAACGCAATCGCGGCGCGGGATATTGATGCAGCAGTTAATATATAAAGAGATATCAAAAATCAAGGTTGCGGATAGACCTGTATATAAGGAGGAAACAAAATGATTATGAGAAAATGTCCAAAGTGTAAAAGTGTATGGTTCTCGGCAGACGAAAGCCGAGATTGGGTATGCGACAAATGCGGCGCGAAGATTAGCAAGAAATTAAATAAGGAGGCGAAGTAGAAATGAATGTTATAGGTATAGGTAGTGACAATTATATCGTAGATATATCCGGAGTGGAGTTGGCAAACTTGATAGGTTTATATGGCTACGAGTTACAAAACGTAAAAGTAGGAACAGAAATGAAAGTTTGGGAAATGTACAAGCAAGTCAAAGCATTTAACGATAATAAAAAAAGATTAGATAATATAGCGATTGAACTTGAAAGCTTTACCAAAAATTTAAGAACCTTGCAACCAATCGTAAATGTTATGGTGGGTACAGCGAAGGAGGTTAAGTAATGAAGATTATAAGATGTCCTTTTTGTGGTGGCGAGGTCAGCATTGGAATATGTGACGACGAAGGGAATCAACATGAATCAGATTATGAAGAAAATCCGTGGTCGGGATTAGGCTTTCAATTCATACACAATATAGATAACGGTGCAAGTGAAGATTGTCCAATTGCAACATATGAAGATGAAATTCTTGGACGGTTTATATATGATTCGCGTCAAGAAGCGCAGAAAGAATGGAACAAGCGATATGATAAAAATACGAACGCATAAAATACAGTTTGCGGTGGAGTGCCCATATGATGATAGGTTGCGTATCAAAGCTATTCCGGGCGCGCATTGGAACGCAACGCATCTTGTATGGACAATCCCGGCAACAATCGGCAGCGCACGAAACATCATGGAAGCGTTCAGCCCGGATGAAGTCAGCGGCGATGCACGGTTCATGGAAATGGCAAACACAAAAGATATGCGGCATGTCAAAACCGCTGATGATTTATTGCAACCAGAAATTAGAAAGACGGAAGCATGGCGGCATCAGTTGCAAGCGTATCATTTTGCATACAATCAACCGGCGGCGATGTTAGCAATGGCGATGGGAACAGGTAAATCAAAGTGCGTAGTTGACCTTGTAATAAACCGCAAACATAAACGCACATTGATAATATGTCCAAAGTCGGTATTGAATGTATGGCGCACGGAATTTGAAGACCACGCCGGGCATATAGTATACAACGACGCGAAAGGCTCGTGCGCGGTGCGTGCGAAAAAGATTGAAACGTTTCTTGCCTTACAAACAACCTTGAAAAAACAAGCGATTGTTGTTATAAACTATGAAGCAGCATGGCGCGAAGATATTGCAAAAGTTATCTTTGCAGCAAAGTTTGATTTGGTGGTATGTGATGAATGCGTTCCTGCTGGAACAATGATAGATACACCACTTGGGAAGAAAAGAATTGAAACTTTAAAAGAGGGCGATTTGGTCTGGGGCTATAATCATAAATTGAATTGTATACAACAAAGTCAAGTTAAGCATTGCTTCAAAAGAATAACAAAAAAGCCTCTTTGCAAAGTAGATAATTTAGAGCTTACTTCGAATCATCCTATCTGGACGGAAGAAAAAGGTTACATTCCTGCTGGACAACTTGACACAATGGGGTTCACTGTGGTAAAATTACATAGAGGTGATATAAATGATAAAAATTTACAATCTAAAATGCGAGTGGTGCGAGAAAGAATATCAATTACCGGGGCGGAAAGCAAAAAAAGGAACGCGGAGATTTTGCAGCCGGAGCTGTGCAAGCAAATATCAAATGTCAAAGCCAGAAAGCAAAGAAAAAGCAAGGCAATCTATGAACAAGATGCGACAGAGACCAGACGTACAGGAAAAATTATACAAGCATCTGCACTCAAACTCGAATCCGTTTCGCGATCCGAAAGTAGCAAAGAAAGCGCAGCTCGCATTAAGGGAAAAGGGATATTCAATGTTGAATGGGGGCAATGGAACGGGGACAACGATTCCTCAAAAACTTCTTGCAGCGAGACTAGGATGGTCGATGGAGTATGTAGTAAAGACCAAAATGAAAGCGGGATATCCAACATGCTACAAAATAGACATTGCAGAACCTGTATTGAAAATTGCAATAGAGGTGGACGGATTTTCTCATCTTTCCAAAAAAGTAAAAGAAGCCGACAAAGGAAAAACCGCTTTTTTAGAAAATCAAGGATGGAAAATAATTCGGTTTTGGAACAAAGAAATTCTGGACGATTTGGACGCAGTAGTAGCGTTGGTCGTCAAGTCTATAACATAGAAACAACAACAGGTAATTATTTTGCAGAAGGAATCCTTGTACATAATTGTCACAGAATAAAGGCGCCGGGCGGTAAAGCCAGCAGGTTTATATCACGGCTCGGTGACAAAGTGCCGTATCGGTTAGCGTTGACAGGAACGCCAATGGCACATTCGCCGCTTGATATTTACGCGCAGTATCGGTTCTTGGATAAAGGCATATTTGGAACATCGTTTACATTGTTCCGGGCACGGTATGCTGTGATGGGTGGATTTCAAGGATACGAGATACGCGGGTATCAGAACGAAGATGAACTGCGCCGCAAGTTTGAAAGCATAGCATACCAAGTCAAAGCGGATGTACTTGACTTGCCGGATGCTGTTCATACATACCGCAATGTTGAGCTGAAGCCGGAAACAATGCGAGTATATAATCAGATGTATCATAATTTTATTGTCGAGGTAAAAGAAGGCACGGTTACCGCTGCAAACGCATTGTCAAAGTTGCTTAGATTGCAGCAGATAACAAGCGGGTATTTGCCTGTAGATGATGGCATGGCACAGATTGGCGACGAGAAGAAAAAAGCGTTGATGGATATATTCGAAGACCTGCCATCGCATGAACCAGTGGTTGTGTTTGCGCGGTTCCGGCATGATCTTGACCAGATACAAAAAGCGGTCGAATCGTCAGGACAAACTTATATGGAACTGTCCGGGCGCGTTAACGATTTGGCAGATTGGCAAGCGGGCAAAGCTGATATTCTAGGCGTACAGATACAAGCGGGTGGCGTTGGTATATCGCTGGTGCGTGCGCATTATTGCGTATATTATTCGATGGGATATAGTCTAGGCAACTACCTGCAATCGGTGGCGCGGCTGCATCGTCCGGGACAGCATGAGAACGTAACGTATATTCATCTTGTTGCGAACGGAACGGTTGACGAACAAGTATACGCGGCACTGCGGAAACGCAAACAAATAATTGAGGAGATATTGAAATGAGTAAAATGATTGGTAGAACTATGCGTTTTGAAAAAGGAAAATATTGTAACTTGCATTGGATGGACATTACAAAAGAAATGACATGTATATTTGGTAACATTGTAGAAAAAGCAGAATGTTCAGCAATCAACGTGGAGACAATAAGAGTAATAACTAATCAAATATTAAGAGCTGAAAAAACAAAATTTTCATATGATGGGTTTACTCCAAACATATTGATTAGTTTTAAAGGCGGCAACACAGTTAACTTCAATGTTAGCGAGTGGGGCAACTTAAGATTGATAGCCCCGAAATGAAAAATCCATGCTATAAATGCAGAAACAGAGAAAGCGGATGCCATGATACATGCGAGTTGCATATAGCATGGAAGAGCAGAGAAAATAAACGTTGACAAGTTATTATTATTATGTTAGTATAAAGGAGAGGTGGAAAGAATGGAAAACGAAAAATTCAAGGCATGGAGGAACAGGAATCCGTTGAGGGCATGGCGAAGAAAAAGTGGGTATTTTCAAAGCATGGTTGCTGCAGGTGTTGGCGCAACTGCGCAAACAGTGCGTGATTGGGAGAGCGGGTCAAGTATGCCAAGTCCAAACAACATGGCAACGCTTGCTCATATTATGGGCGTTGATGTCCAAACGCTTGCGGATTCGTGGAGTTCATGGGTTGACCAAGCGCGGGTTAATAAATAAAAAGGAGGATATCATGGAACAACTTAAAAAGTATGTGCTATTAGCTACCCAAAAAAAGAAGTTAGCGAAGCAACTTGAAAATGTCAAAGAAGAATTATCTAACCTCGAGCCGGACGTTTTAGAGTTTATGCAAGACAACGGAATCCAGAATATCAAGGTTGATGACCATCTTGTATACATTCGGAAAGATGTTCGCGCAACGTTTCAGGGTACGGAGGAAGCATTTGAGTTGATACAAAAATACGGGTTAGATGATGCACTGAAGACAACTATTGACCCGCAGCGGGCATCGTCGATATGCCGCGAATATCTGAACGATGATGACGTTGAACGCCCGGAATGGTTAGATGATGCGTTTAAGATTTATGAAGGATTCAAAGCAGCGGTAAGAAAGGGGTAAATTATGGATATAGAATTTAGAGCATGGGGCATAGAAGAAAAAGAAATGTACTACAATGTAGAAAAGACTTATGATAATATGACGCCGCCTTTTGTTCATATTAACTTTGGTGAAATGATAGAAGATAAAAACTATATACTTGAGCAATATATAGGGGTTGAAGAATTTGTTGATGGCAAGCTCGGTGAAAAACTTCACGAAGGGGATAAAGTCAGAATGGATTTAGACGAAACGGTTGTCGATGGGGTGATCGAACGCAAGGGCGCGGCATGTTATATAGCAACAGCTAGTGATATGTGGCTTATTGACGAATATTCAAGTCTAATAAAACACGGCACAATACACAATATTAAATAAATAAAAGGAGATAAACATTATGAGTAAAGAGATCATGGTTTTGAACAACAGCGAGGCAATTCAGGAACTTATTCAGACGAACATGGCAGGGCAGTTGGATGTGTTTAATCTTGACCGGATTAAAGTTCCGGCGGGCGGCGGTACATCGTTCAGCGTGCCCGCGCTTGACGGCGAACACGACGAGAAAACACTAACAGGAATTATCATCCACATTGCGTATCAAAACGCATATTGGGCGCA
>Ga0075122_10002583_pt1 | contig 11867 bp, 6 predicted proteins | sample AntAceMetag02UKB_FD_69790 | JGI IMG/M metagenome (GOLD analysis project Ga0075122, IMG submission 69790) | Saline lake microbial communities from Ace Lake, Antarctica - Antarctic Ace Lake Metagenome 02UKB | ecosystem: Environmental > Aquatic > Non-marine Saline and Alkaline > Saline | place... | reverse complement strand
GACTCTCGAAACGCGGCTGATATTTACCAGAGTTATGAACCGGATATCGTTTTGCTGGATCTGAATATGCCTTATCTGGACGGATTTCAGGTCATGGCGCAACTAAAGAACCTTGAGCAGGACAGTTACACGCCGGTTTTAGTGTTGACAGCGTTACAGGATGAGGAAATCCGCTTAAAAGCCTTGGAATCTGGAGCAAAAGACTTCTTATCAAAACCATTCAACCGGACCGAAGTTCTATCACGCATTAAAAACATTCTGGAAGTTCGCCTGCTTCACAACAAAATCAAAGAGCAAAACGAAAAGATCAAAGAGCAAAATACACAATTAGAGCAGCATAACATCATTCTCGAAGTGAAAGTAAAGGAGAGAACCCGGGAACTTCAAGATACCCGCCTGGAAATCATTCGCAGGTTGGGACTGGCCGCTGAGTACAGGGATAATGAAACTGGCTATCACATCATACGCATGAGTAAAATGAGCAAGGTTTTAGCAAAAGCGATTGGCATGACCGAAAATGAGTCGGATATCATTCTGCAAGCCAGCCCGATGCACGACATCGGCAAAATCGGCATTCCGGACAGCGTGTTACTGAAGCCCGGAAAACTTGAATTGGATGAGTGGAAAATCATGAAAACCCATACATCCATAGGCGAAAAATTGCTGTCAGGCCATCCATCCATCCTTTTGGAAAAGGCAAAAGAAATTGCCGTGTCTCATCATGAAAAATGGGACGGTTCCGGTTACCCGCTTGGATTGAAAGGAGCAGACATCCCACTTTCTGGTAGGATCTGCGCCCTGGCGGATGTGTTTGATGCACTGACATCAATCCGTCCCTATAAAAAGGCCTGGACGGTTACAGATGCTGTAGCCGAGATCCAAAAGGGCAAAGGGCTTCATTTCGATTCTGATCTTGTGGAAGCATTTGAATCACGATTAGAAGATTTCATTGCCATTAAAAACCAGTTTAAAGAACCTGAGGATTAAGGAAAATCATGAAGAACCTGAATCGATTTTTTATTTTTTTGAGCATCTCCTTTATATCCGTTTCATTCTCGTCATGTTTTTCCGATTCTACAACCACTTTAAATCGAATTCAGGAAACACAAGCCATAGAAAGAAAGTAAAATGAATTGTTGACTTGAGGAAAGAACGGAACAAAATTCAATATCGAAACCTGATGGAAAAAGCCAGAATACTGATCGTTGAAGCCTGAATATGGTATCTATGACATCAAAAACAGAGTTCGTTTATTTGGAGAATCTCGACAATAGCATGGTCATCGAGCGCTATACCGGCTTCAATGGAAAATTCAGCTGTTTGGAAGATACCACATGCAAATGGCTGCAGCATAATTTTAAAGGGGTGAGAGCCAGAATCAAACGGGGTGAGGAAACCCTGGACCTGTCCGTTGATTACCTCCAGGTTGGTGACAAAGTAACAGAACTCCATACATTCCCACCGTCATTAAAAAAACTAACCATTGTCAACCGACAATTGATTCAGGAGCTGAAAAGGAAAGGATTTTTGAAGTTTCGTGTCAAACGAATCAAAAAACAGCTCACCCAGAAGCAGATCAGACGTCAGAAGGTGATTGGGAAATCGTCTGAGTTGATCTACAAGGCTAAAGAGAGTGTGGAAGTTTCTAACAGTACCACCAAAGCTATTGAGAGTCTCTTCGATGGTTCCCGGGACGGTAAGATAGAAATCAGGGATGTTTCTGAATTTGTCGACAGTATCATCAAGAACGACACAGCAGAAGCCATGGGTGTTATTTGCAGTCTAAAACAAAGTGACCAAACCTATGCTCACTGTACCGACGTCGGAGTAATATTCCAGAATACTTATATCAAAATGAGGAAACAGCAGGGAATCGAATTGTCACCGCAAAAAAAACAAGAGATGCTCCTGGGGGCTTTTATGCACGATATCGGCAAAACCAAAGTCCCCAAGGATATCTTAGACAGTACAGTTCGCTTTGAGAAAAACAGTCCTGAAATGAAGCTGATGCAGTCCCATCCTGATTTTGGCGCAGAGATCCTAACCAATATGGGATCGTCGAATACAATCATCAACATAGCACACTATCACCATGTCAAAGTGGATACTGCTATAAACTCAAGTTACCCGCTGGTCAACAATTTCGAAGAGGTGATGATGGAAACCCGCCTGATTGCGATTGTGGACGTATACCAGGCCCTTGTCGGCAGGCGTTGCTATAAAAAATCATGGGCACCCTCTGCCGCTATCAAATTCCTCGGTCATTTGTCTGGTATCGAATTTGACTTGGATGTTTGGGACTCCTTTTTTCAGATCATGGGTCAATATCCAGTAGGATCTCTGGTGGAGCTGAACGACGGGTCCGTGGCTTTTGTGGTACAACCAGCCCATGAAGATCTTGACAAACCTCAGGTTGTGCTCATACGGAATACAAAAGGTGAGGACCTGACAAATAATGTCTTGATCGACCTTCAGGAAGAACCAGAAATGAAAATCGTCAAAGATCTCGACAATTACGAGGTTCTGGGCGATGCCTCACTGGATATATTCACCAATTTGAACATTACCTGAGGTCGCTTGTGTGGTAATACTTGAGTGAGAAGATTTGTGTCTAGTCTCTTTTATAGCACTAGATTTTAACATAAATGAACCTAAGCATGAATAAAGCCAAAATACTGATCGTCGAAGACGAAGCCATCATAGCAATGGAGATTTTAAATCAGCTGCAAATAAATGAAATGTAAAATCAAAAGAAGATAAAATCTTTCGATTAATTAAGCTCAACCGAGAGTTAATTGGGAAAAATGAGACAAGCTAAAAGAGTAAAACAAATAGAATCGCTTCATGGAAGGTATCTTGTTATATTTGCCATAACCATTGTTGTTATTGTTGGTTCTTTCCTTATAATAGGAGTTAATCAATATAAAAGCTATCTCAGACGAGAAGCGTTAGCAGTAGTAAATGAAGTTGTCGCATTCAGAAGCTGGATTGCTAAAACGGGTGTTATCTGGGTGAACAAACTCCACCCGGAGAATGAAGATTATGTATTTATAAAGGATTATGGAGATAAGGACCAAGTCTTCTATGCAAAAAATCCTGCACTGGCTACAAGAGAGCTTTCCAAAATTTATTCCAAGCTGAGCAATGGTATCACTTTCAAAGTGACCAGTGATAAACTCAGATGGTCTGGAAATAAACCTGATTTTTTTGAACAAAGATCTATTAAGGCTTTTAAGCAGAATAAAAGCCTTCCATATATTGAAGCGTTTGAGGAGAATAATTATCGACATTCACGATCTTTAATAATTGTTAAACCATGTCTTAAATGCCACGGTAAACCTGAAGATGCGCCAAAAGAAATAATAGAAAAATATGGTAACAAGAATGCATTTGGCTATAAAGTCGGTGATATTAGAGGCGTTATTTCTGTTACTATTCCGCGGATTAATTTAATGTCCTTTCTGAGAGCCTTTGACAGTAGCATTGTTTTGTCAGTATTAGCAATCTGCGGGGTGATGGTGTTCAATTTTATTTGGTTTAGAAGGAGGATTTCTCGACCTCTTAATAAACTGACTGGAGTAACAAAGGAGATAGCCAAAGGAAATTTAACCCATAAGGTTGCAATCGGTGGGCGAAAGACAAATCATAAGCCAAAAGATGAAATAGAGGGATTAAGTGCTGCCTTTAATAACATGATTGATGATTTGCAGGAAACCACCGTCTCACGGGATTATGTCGATAGCATAATCAACTCAATGGTTGATATGCAAATTGTTGTCAGCCCGGATGTGATAATCAAAACAGTCAACCAATCCGTGTCTGATCTATTAGGATATGAGGAGCAAGAACTGATTGGGAAAACGATAGGGTATATATTTAAAGAAGAAGATGAAAAAGAACAGGGAATGTTCAGTGGGACATGGATTAGAGAACTGATTAAAGAAGGATTTATCCGAAATCTGGAAACAATTTGTTTGACAAAAAATGGAAAGAGAATCCCTGTGCTGCTATCTGGTTCCGTTATGTTGAGTAACGATGGTCAGGTTCAAGGGATTGCTTTCGTAGTTCAAGATATTACTGAAAGAAAACAAATAGAGAAAGATCTTAAATGGGAGTTTGACGTAAATGCAGCTCTTGCCAGATTATACCGACCGTTAATCTCTTCTTCTACCTCAATAAAAGAAATTGCGAGTCTTATATTCGATTCTGCCAGACAACTCACTGAAAGTGAGCATGGTTACGTGTCATCCATTGATCCCGACACTGGCGATAATGTGGGACACACCCTTTCGGAAATGATGGGTAGTCAGTGCAGAGTGGAATCTCATAAAAAAATCGTTTTTAAGAAAGGTGATAATGGACTGTATCCTGGGCTTTGGGGTTCTTCATTAAATTCTCATCAGGCATTTTATACCAATTCACCGAAAACCCATCAAACGTCAATAGGGCTCCCAGAAGGGCATATTCCTCTTCGAAACTTTTTATCGGTTCCTGTAATGTTGAATGATGAACCAGTGGGACAAATTGCTCTGGGAAATCGAAAAAACCTTTCATATTCAGATAATGATTTGAATGCGGTGAAGCGATTGGCAGATTATTATGCCTTGGCTATCCAGCATATAAAGACAGAAGAGGCTTTGCGAACAAGCGAAAATCAGCGGGATATTATTCTTAAAACTACGGTTGAAGGATTCTGGCTTATTGATAACAATGCAATTACCTTGGATGTCAATCAAGCGATGTGCCATATCCTTAGTCGATCCCGTAAGGAAATAATTGGAATGAGTGTGTTTGAGTTTTATAATAAGAAAAATGCGACGATTCTTAAGAATCAATTGAAAGAACGAAAGAAAAGAAAAGTCAGCAGTTATGAAAATTCAATACTTCGTCCAGATGGGAGTATTGTTCCCTGCCATTTTAAAGCCAATCCTTTGGTTGATATAGATGGTAGTACAATGGGTGCTTTTGCGATGGTAACAGATATTAGTGATAGGAAAAAAGTGGAGGATAATTTAATCAGAGCAAAGAAAGATGCTGATATAGCAAACCAGGCGAAAAGTCAATTTCTGGCCAACATGAGCCATGAACTGAGAACACCTCTGAACTCAATTATCGGTTTCAGTCAAATTCTGGAAATGCAAATCGCCAAGGATTTAAGTGAGAAGCAAAAAGGATTTTTTGACAATATTAAAAATAGTGGGAACCATCTGCTTGAGATGGTAAATGACATCCTTGATCTTTCAAAAATAGAAGCGGGTAAAATAGAAACCGACCCTAAGCCGTTTGATTTTGGCAAAATGCTGGAAAGATCCCCCAGTATCATTCAGGCTACTGCTTATGAGAAGAAGCTCAAAGTCGAAACAAATATTCAATCGAACATAGGGTGGATTAGTGGCGATGAAACAAGACTAAAACAGGTGATATACAACCTGCTATCCAATGCAGTGAAGTTCACTGAACCTGGCAAACGAATTGGGATTGACGCTAAAGCGGAAGATGATAATTTTATGTTGACAGTGTGGGATGAAGGGTTGGGTATTCCTGAAAGTTATATTGAAAAGGTATTTGATCCTTTTGAGCAAGTAAAAGGAGGTAAAGGCTCCAAAGAGATAGGGACAGGTCTTGGTCTTGCGATATCGAGGAGGCTAATCGAACTGCATCAAGGAACAATAACCGTTGCCAGCGAAATTGGAGAAGGAAGCCGTTTTACCATTACGCTACCAGGAAGAATAGTAGCTAATGAACCCCTTCCCGAACAAAGTTTTAGCCAAGAACAAAATCAAACAGTCAATCCGGTAAATAATGCGACAATCTTGGTAACTGAGGACAACAATACAAACAGAGAGCTTATTGCAGCCACCTTAACCAATTATGGACTGGATTTCGCAGTATCAGGTGAAGAAGCTGTAAAAATTGCATCAGAAAAAGAATATGATATAATCTTAATGGATATTCAACTCCCCGGAATAGACGGGACTGAAGCCATGAAACTAATTAGAAAAAACAGTCAGAAACAAATACCCATAATAGCCCTAACGGCTTTTGCCATGAAAGGCGATCAGGAAAAGTATTTAGAACTCGGATTTGATGATTACATTTCAAAACCTATAAATATTGAACTTCTGGTAAGTAAAATACAGAATGTATTGAAATAAAAACTCATTATGAATAAAGCCAGAATACTTATCGTTGAAGACAATAAAAACATGAGAGAGATTTTGAATAAAATTCTCGTCAACATCGGCTTTAATAATGTCACTGGAGTTGAAAACGGAAAATTGGCATGGGAGAAAATACAACAAGCTCAATTTGATTTGGTCATATCAGACCTGATGATGCCAGAAATGAACGGATTTGAACTATTGAAGCAGATTCGTAATAGTAATAATTATATTAAAGACTTACCTGTTATTATTACAACTGCATCACATGAAGTAGCTGATATAAACGAAGCGCTTAAATGGAAAGTCAATAGTTACTTAACAAAACCGTATAGTGTAAAAACTGTTGTTGCAAAAATTAAAGAAATATTCGGTTAAGACATCTATTAAAATCTTTTTGTTGCAATTCTAAAATCAATCATGGAAAAAGCCAGAATACTCATTGTCGAAGACGAAGCCATTATCACAATGGAAATTGAGAGCCAGTTGTAAAGTCTAGGATGAATTGGTTTTAATAGCTAAATCTCAGTAAAAGGACCTTTATCCAAAATACAATAGTTAATCAAATTCAACCGGGTTTTGCATTTATCATACGTGATGATAAATGCAAAACGATAAGAATATGTGTTGCTATACTTTAAATCCTTAAACCAGGATATTTATGAGGACAAAACCTAGACTTATTTGTGTTTTAGCTCTTTTTTTATTCTTACCGAATTTGCTCTATTCTAATCAAAAAATTGCAATGTTTAGAGGTAGTTCGCATACAGGGTTTTGGCCTATTGTTGAAACTTATGCCCAGGCAGCGGCAGGAGACCTGGGAATCAAACTTGAAATTTACGAGTTTTCTCGAAACCCGGTAAAACTAGTTGCGACAGTAGAAGAAGTTTTATCTGATTCGCATACTCGACCGGATTGTATTCTATTTTACAACTATAAGAAAAGAGGTATTGAAATATTAAAATTGGCAGAAAAATTTCAGACTCCTGCTTTTCTATTTAATGCTGGATTTAAGAAAACAGACTCAGTGGGAAAACCCAGGAGAAAATATAAATATTGGATAGGTCAAATGATACCTGATGATGAATTTGCGGGGTATTTACTCGCCAGTAAACTCATTTCCTTGGCCAAGAAATTAGGTAAATTTGATAAGGCTGGTAGGATCAATCTCATTGCTTTAGAAGGCAACAGAGCGTCAGAGGCTTCTAATTCTCGGGTTCGAGGACTAAAAAAAGCGGTGAGTGAAAATCCAATTGTTCTGGTAAAACAGTACTTTCATTCAAAATGGAAGGAGGACTTTGCATTCGAGGCTTTTGAAAGAGCAATAATTCGGCACACATTTTATCATCACATTTAAACAGTAAGAGTAATATATTTGAGTGAAATCATGACAAAAGCCAAAATATTAATTGTTGAAGACGAAGCCATCATCAGTCAGGAGATAGGGGTCACTCTTGAAGATATGGGGTATGAAGTCGTTGCAAAGGCCATTGAAGGTGAGGAAGCCCTTAAAAAAGCTGAAACCGACAACCCGGATATAATTTTAATGGACATTCAGTTAGGCGGAAAGATGGATGGTATAGAAGCGGCTGCCGTAATCAAAGAACGTTTCGATATTCCGGTTGTTTTTATGACCGCTTTTTCAGATGAACAAAGAATTGAACGAGCCAAGCTTGTACATCCATATGGTTACCTGATTAAACCAGTTCAAGAACGGGATTTGAGAATAACCATTGAGATGGCGCTGTATATTTCAAAAGTTGATGCTGAACGCAAACAAGTAGAAGACGCGTTGAGAGAGAGTGAAGAAAGATTCAGGAATTTTATTGATGCTTCTCCTGACGCTTCCGTCATTCTTGATTCGGAATTTAATATCAAGGAGGTAAAATTTTTAGAAAACTATCCTTTAACCCGGGAGGAGGTTATCGGAAAACATGTTCTGGAGGTTATACCATTTCTTAAAGAAACTGGAAGGTATGATCAATATTTAGAGGTTATGAAAACAGGAAAACCTTTTACCCAGGAAGATGTTGTATATTCTGAATTAATAGACAAACACTCTACTGTAAGAGCTTTTAAGGCGGGAAATTGTCTTGGAATCATTATGACAGACACCACCGAGCGCAAACAAATAGAAATTAGCTTAAGACAAAGTGAACGGCGATTTAGAAAAATGATTGAGAAATCACCAGTGCCTGTGATTATCACCGATGCTAATCAAGATATTGAGCTTTTCAATGACAAGTTCACAGAACTATTCGGTTATACGCGCAACGATGTTTCAACGTCAGAAAAATGGTGGAAAATGGCCTATCCCGATGAGGAATATCGACTCAAAGTTCAACAATCGTGGGAAAACGCAATTAAAAAGGCTCAGATCAATAACACGGATATTGAGATGCAGGAATGGGAACTTACTATTAAAGACAGGAGCAAAAGATTGTGTGAATTTTATATGGTTCCTATAGATGATTTTTCATTGATAATAATGAACGACATCACCACACGCAAAGAGATGGAAAAAAACTTAATTTCTGCCAAGCAGGAAGCAGAATCTGCCAACCGTGCGAAAAGCCAATTTTTAGCCAGTATGAGCCATGAGCTGAGAACACCTTTGAATGCAATCCTAGGCTTCAGTCAGGTACTAGAAATACAGAAACAAGGATTATTAAATGAAAAACAGTTGGAATATATAAATTATATTAAAGAAGGTGGGGCTCATCTTCTGGCAATGGTTAATGATATCCTTGATCTGACCAAAATTGAGACAGGAAAGTACGAACTTAAAATAGAACTTTTTGATATTGCGGAGATGTTAATGAGAATACCTCTGACAATTCAATCGTTATCCGATAGAAAAGGTATCCAGGTTGAATTAGATATCCCGACTGATCTTGGCTTTCTGAAGGGTGATGAAACAAAAATAAAACAGGTTATTTTCAATCTGCTTTCCAACTCAGTAAAATTTACAGAATCAGGCAACCGAATCGGGATTAATGCTGAAGTTGAAAGAGACAATATCAAAATAGAAGTTTGGGATGAAGGAATAGGAATCTTCGAAGGAAACCTGGACAAAATATTCAACCCCTTTGAACAGGGAATAGGAGGCAAATCGTCCTCAGAAATGGGAACCGGCCTGGGTCTGGCAATTTCAAAAAGGTTCGTCGAACTTCATCAGGGAACAATCACCGTTACCAGTAAATTAGGAGAAGGTAGTCGGTTCATAATTAACTTGCCTGGGAGAATTTCAAGTGGAGGACAGCCCCCTATTGAGAGTGTAATCAAGCAGAACAAAAAGTCAGCAGATTTTACAAAAAACGTTAAAATCCTAGTCACAGATGATCAGAAAACAAACAGGGAATTGATTGCAGTCGCTTTAGACGTTTACCAGTGTGATTTCGCTGAAAGTGGTGAGGAAGCAATAACAATGGCGTCAGAAAAGAAATATGATCTGATTTTGATGGATATTCAAATGCCGGGAATGGACGGAACGGAAACGATGAAACAGATCAGAAGAAATAGCCATATGCATATACCCATTATCGCTCTAACCGCTTTTGCCATGAAAGGAGATGAGAAAAAGTACCTGGAGGCAGGATTTGATGATTATTTTTCTAAACCTATAAATATTGACCTTCTGGTAAAAAAAATACAAAAGAGTCTGAGAAAAGCTTAATCAAGGAAAAAACCAGAATACTCATTGCAGGAGACGAAGCAATCATCGCAATGGAAGTCCAAAACCTACGGCTGTGTGTAGTGTACTCATCGTTGAAGGCGAAGCCATTATTGCAATGGAGATCGAAAGTCAGTTGCAGGCCTTGGGATATGGCAAAGAGGTAAAACGTAGGCATTCCCAAACTAATTGTTAGAAAAACTTGTACCGAAGGTAAAAAGCACTAAAAATCAGCATATAAACCATAAAATAGTATTGCATCATTCTTCCAACCTTGGAGACATGAAAATTGATAATTTACATAAGAAAAAAGACAAGAATGTCAAAGTAAGGGTACACATAAAAACACTTTGTTATTTGTTTTTGTTGAGTATGATCATGATAGCGATTCCAGCAAGGATTATGGAGGCAGCGGTAACACAAAAAACACCAGATCAATTGACTTATTCCCGAGGAGAAAAAGCATGGTTACTGGCGAACCATACCGTTCGTATCCGGACCGGCCATTTCCCCCCTTTAATGTTTGAGGACAAAGAAGGAATCCGCGGAATGGCCTTTGATTATATTGAGCGTATATTTAAACGCAATCATATTAATTTTCAGTATGTCCCCTCAGAAAGAGTAACCTGGCCAGAGGCCCTGAACTATATTAAGCAGCATAAGATTGTCGACATGGTACCGACCGCAAAAATTACCAAAGAACGAAAAAAGGTGATGATATTCACCCAGGAATACATATTTGCCCCCTTGGTTATCTTTACCCGAAAGGATGACTCCATCAGCTCAATCGCTGACTTGGACGGAAAAACGGTATCTGTAGAGCAAGGCTTTGTCGTCCAGCAATTACTTAAAGAAAAATATCCTGGGATAAATTTATTGGTGGCTTCCAAGGATTCTGACCAATTTCAATATGAAGCCATTGAAGCGTTGGCTTCAAATAAATCTGATGCTTATATCGGAAATCTTATTGGAACAAGTTATATAATTCATCAAAAAGGTTATTCTAATCTTAAAGTGGCTGCACCATCGCCATTCGATAATCATAATCAAGCTATGGCGATTCGTAACGATTGGCCTGAACTTGTAAGTATTATCAACAAGACACTAGACACGATGTCGCTTGAGGATCACAAGTTAATTCAAAACAAGTGGCTTTCCGTTCGTTATGAATACGGTATTCAGATTATAGACATATTGAAATGGGTTTTGCTGGTAGTTTTAGTAGCGACTATAATTCTGATGACTTTTCTAATCTGGAATCGACGTCTTAAAAGCGAGATTGATCAACGCAAAAAAACAGAGGAAATATTAAGAGAGAGTGAAAATCGTCTCCGCCTTTCTATGCACGCAGCAAAAGCCGGATCATGGATTTGGAATATCAAAACAAATGAAGTTGTCTGGGATGATCGCATGCAGGAAATCTTTGGCTATGTACCTGGAACATTTGATGGGACTTACGAGGGCTGGAAAAAGCGTATTCATCCCGAGGATCGTGAGGAAGCAGACAAACAAACGACCGTGGCACTGAGGAATGGGACGGATTATGATTTTGAATATAGATTGAATATTAAAACTGAAAAAGAAGAGTGGCGAACAGTGAGGGCTCAAGCGACAGTGGTTAACAACAATAAAGGTGAGCGAAATCGAATGGCCGGATTTTGTAAGGACATAACCGACCGTAAACAGCTGGAAGAAAATATAAAAGCCTCCCTCAAAGAAAAAGAAACACTCCTTCAAGAAATCCACCACCGAGTGAAGAACAATATGCAGGTTGTTTCCAGCTTACTTAAGCTTCAAGCAAACAATGTAAAGGATGAAAGGGTAACAGCTGCACTGACAGATAGCTGGAATAGAATACAGGCCATGTCTGCCATCCATGAAATACTCTATCAATCTGAAAACCTGTCATCCATTGATATGAACACCTATTTGTCGAAACTGGCCAAAATGGTATTTCAAAATTATACCATGGGCAGACAAGTTAATTTGATAATCGAAGCAGAAAATATTTTGATAGGAGTGAAACGAGCTTC
>Ga0075122_10002582_pt1 | contig 11869 bp, 13 predicted proteins | sample AntAceMetag02UKB_FD_69790 | JGI IMG/M metagenome (GOLD analysis project Ga0075122, IMG submission 69790) | Saline lake microbial communities from Ace Lake, Antarctica - Antarctic Ace Lake Metagenome 02UKB | ecosystem: Environmental > Aquatic > Non-marine Saline and Alkaline > Saline | place... | reverse complement strand
AAACCTCGTATATGATAAAATCACTCTGCAAGGTCAGAAAAGGATTTCTGACAACCAAATTCGATATAGCCGATGAAATTCAAATCTTACATTCCGAAGTTGGATTCAACTATCTTGAAGCTACCAGAAAAGAGATTGCCCGAATAAGAAAAATTATTGATATGTAATTGAAGCTAATTTATATGGGAAGACGTCTATTGGTGTACTACCGACAGAGGTTACATCGAAAAAACACTGAATTGACATTCCCGCCAATTGAAGAAAAAATGTTCAATGATTGGATTGTATTAGATTTTGAGTAGCCGGTCTTATAGACCCACAACTCAAATTTCTCACAGATATTTCGAATAATATTCCAGTTGTTGAGTTTGTCTGATAGCATCCCCAGCAAGATTGACAGAACAACTAAATATGGACTAAATTAAGGTCAAATAATCTATTCACACCATTCAATTTAGAAAGGCTTATGAAACTAAGTAAATCGGTTAGACCCATCAGTTATCTTAAAGCCCATGCATCAGAAATCCTAAACCATTTGGATGAGGATAAAGAGACAATTATCATTACACAGAATGGCGAAGCCAAGGCTGCCTTATTAGATATTCATGAATATGAAGAAATGATGGAGAGCATGGCCATGCTTAAACTGATTTCTCAAAGCAGAAAAAGCATTGAGGGGAAAAAGGTCAGGCCGTTTCGGGAAGTATTCAAGAGCGTGAGAGAGGAATTAGAAAACCAGTTGCCATGAAAAAATATCGGGTTTTATTGTCTGAAGAGGCTGAAAAGGATCTCAAGGACATTTCGCTATATGTTGCACGTTATGATTCTCCGGAAAAAGCGGTACGTCTTTTGGAGAATCTTGAAGAAACATGCGTAAAACTAGAAAGTTACCCGGACAGAGGACACATACCCAAAGAGTTGGAGCGATTGGCAATGGCCCAATATCTTGAGATATATTTTAAGCCATATCGAATAATCTATGAAATAAGCAAAAGCGAGGTATTTGTTCACTGCATAATCGATGGTCGCAGAGATATCGAAAGCGTTCTGAGACAAAGGATGCTGAGAATCTAGCACCCGATGTAGAAGGTTTTCCCAAAAAACTGCTAGAAAAAACTATTGAAAGTAAGAAAGATCTTAAATATCAGCAATCAAACTAAAAAATCGCATTACGTCATTCTCTCAAAAGACATTCAATCGACACTCCCAAACACACCTTCTCTGTACACCCCCTGATAACAAGGGATTCAGGAGATCCAACTCCGGTTTCCGGAACCTAAGATCCAGGTTCGAGTCCTGGTGGGGCTACCATATTATTTCAATAAGTTACCTCTGTTTTCTTCTTCAAAGCGTCTGTTTTTCAATCGATATCTATCAACAGTTTTATTGGGTTTGCGTGTCCCTGTTACGCGATAATGGGACCACTAAAATACTACGATATATTCCAACAGGAACATCTCAAAGCTGATGGAAATTTAACTGTTTGGGAATCAATAAAGAAAAACGGAACCAAATCTCAGCGAAATGGACTTTCCCCCAGAAATACCGGAAAGAAAACCAAACTTAAGACATACTTCTCCTGTAATATTCTAATTCCCAGTTTTGATTTTATCAGGCTCAAGCCGCTTTCTTTAAATCGTAGGCCGTTACTTTCGTTTCTTCAAAACGTTTTGTTATTATAATTTCGGGAACATCTTTCGCGTTCTTCAGTACAATAGGAACCGCTTTATCACGAAAAACCGTAGCGGGAGTGGCGCTGCCCAAAAACTGATGGGGCCTCCAGATGTTATACCATTCGGTGAATTCACTACAGAGTCTTTCCAGATGCCGGAATACGACAACCATTTTGATTCTTGATCATGTGATTCTTTGAGAAAACAGTTGATGTCGGATGGTTTCTGGGTTTGCGGCGCTGTAGTGAATAGTCTCTCTTTATGGCTGTATCGGGTTTTACATGATGATTGGATTTGTTTTTGAAGAATCTTGATCTGGGTTTCTAGCTGATAGATGCGATCGCGGGGGAATAAGATTTCCGTATCCTTCTCATCAATTGGCATTTTGGCGATAGATTCCAATCCACTTCTCCGAGATTTCCCTGCCCAAGCAGCTGCCAACGATGCAGCTTTCACAATCATCGATACGACATAAGCAATGATTTCGGTTTGTTTTTTCATTACGGTCAAATTGAACTTGATATTCGGAGGAATTAAGTTTCAAAATGACCGATGTATATCATAGAACTGCTTTTGCAGGCAATGGAATGATGACTTGTAAAGGTTTGTATTTTCAGATTCATGGATGGTCCCAAATAGCCTGACAGGGACAGATAATCCTGAAACAATTTTAATGAAACATTCGGGCTGGTGAAAATTGGTGAATCAGGGAATTTCAAAAATTGACAAAGTGGACTAAAAATAACATGATAGTTGTTGAATATCATGATAAACAACAACTGTTATATGGATTCTCATTATGTATCAACGGATGATTAATCTTGAATCCCTTTTGAAAAAGAAGTCTTTTTTTCTTTTTGGGCCCAGATCTACTGGTAAAACGACACTGATCGAAAACCAGCTTAATAATTGCACCATATACGATTTATTAGATGCAGAAGTATACAGGCGTCTTCTTAAAAGACCGAAATTAATTGAAGAAGAGGCCCAAGATCCAAATAAAATCATTGTCATTGATGAAGTTCAAAAGTTTCCATCAATCTTGGACGAAGTCCATCGCTTAATTCAAAAAAGAAACCTTCGTTTTTTGCTAACAGGCAGTAGCGCAAGAAAACTAAAACGAGGAGCTGCTAATTTGTTGGCGGGTAGAGCATGGCGAGCGGATTTATTCCCCTTGAGCTTTTCTGAGATACCCAATTTTGATTTACTTGGCTATCTAAATACCGGTGGATTCCCCCATATTTATAATAATCCGGAAGCTGAAGAAGAATTGGAAAGCTATGTGGGAACCTATCTCAAAGAGGAAATCCAGGCGGAAGCACTGACCAGGAATATTGAGGCGTTTGCAGAGTTTCTTGACGCAATCGCTTTGAGTAATGGAAAAGAGATTAACTATGAAAGTCTCGCCAGCGATTGCCAAGTATCAACTAGCACCCTGAAAAACTATATTCAGGTCCTTGAAGATACTCTTATTGGGTTCAGGTTGCCAGGGTTTAGGAAAACAAAAATTAGAAAGGCGATTTCAAGGAGCAAACATTACCTATTTGATATCGGAATTGTTAATAATTTATGTCAACGCTCTGAAATCAAGCCGAAAAGTGAACTTTTTGGTGAAGCGTTCGAGCATTTTATCATTTTGGAAACTCGGGCTTACAATAGCTACAAACGAAGGAATCATAAGCTTTCCTATTGGAGGTCAACTTCGCAAATGGAAGTTGACCTTCTCATCGGGCAAAAGATAGCAATCGAAATCAAAGGCAGTTCCCTGATAAGTGAAAAACACCTGAAAGGTCTCCGAGCATTAAAAGAGGAAGGCCTTTTTCAAAGATACATTGTTGTTTCTCTTGATCCGAATGAAAGAAAAACCAAGGAACATATTGAAGTGATTCCCTGGAAGCTTTTCTTGGAATATCTTTGGCAAGGCAAACTGTTTTAGGATCATAAGAAAAGCGAGCTTTGACGTGGTTCAGAAAAAACGGATACATATTTAAGTGTCTTCAATGGATTGCCTCAATATTACTGTAGGTTTTTTTCTTTATTCACGCTTTGGTGTGAATTATACAATTAATCATGATGATATCCTACATTTCTGCTGTTGTGATGATGACTGTACGGCCAGCATCCAGATAGGGTTAGTAATGATAAAATGACAATTGTGAAAAGAAGCGGTCTGTTCATCTTTTTTAAAAACTTGTTGGCTTTCTTCATAAGAATCTGCTTTTTTGTCTCTCGACTTTGACGATCTCGTACAAATAGTAGAAAGTATAATCCTGTTCATATACGCTTCCTACAGAGTTTCAGAGAGTAATTGAGAGGGGGATTAAGTCAGAACTTTTTTCATCTCCTCAAACTGCTCTATTGTGATCTCTCCTTTTGCATAACGCTCTTTAAGGATACTGTTTACATCGACTGTTGCGACTGCTTTTTTTCCGGGGGTCATTACCCAGCGGGTTATGCCAATAATTACAAACAACAGTAAACCAATCCAGAGTATCATCATCAACCAGCCACCCCCCATAAATCCCATATGGTTCCCCCAGCCGCCGCCCATAAATCCCATGTGATGCCCCCATCTACCAGAGCCGTATTCATCTGCAAAAGCCATAACAGGACTGAATGTCAATATCATTAATATCGCAATTATCTTATTTTTCATTTCGATCTCCTTTGATTTTAACTTAAAAGGTGTTGATTAAATCAGGTTGTCTCAAATTTCTGCATGGAAATTTGAGTCCGCTTTAAATACTCATAATCCAGGTTAGATCATCAATCAATTGAACTGGCCTGTTAATATGTAATACACATGAGCAAGCCAAATATTTCAAAAAACGTAGGCACTACTAATAAATACCATAATAACAGAATCTTCAAAGGATCACTCGGTTCAGTATGTTTAGAGATGGCTGAGTTTATCTGAAACCAGATCATGATAGAAGATGCCACAACCATACTGGATCAAGAAAACAGTTGCGGAGCTTACCTGATCTACAGATAGTGCGGTTATTTTTGAAATAGAAATCAGATCCCGGTGTATAATTGATAAGAGAAGGTAATAACTTATGGGCAATCGAGCCTGATAGAGTCGGAGATCGTCAACAATACCCACAGAGGCAAGATGAAAAATGGTCTAGACAAGGTAACTACTCTATTATTGATATTATTTTTATGGATAGGGGTTTCTCCAGCCTCGGCTAAAGTTAGCCCTACCTATCAAAATGTGACCGTCGAACAAGCCTTAACAATCATTCAAGAGAATCGCAAAAATTCAATGTTTGTCATCATTGATGTCAGGACTCCAGCGGAGTTTCAGCAGGGACATATTGAAGGAGCTGTTTTGATTGATATCCTATCCCCATCATTCAATAATAAAATCAATAGTCTGGATAAGACCAAGCAGTACTTTGTTTATTGTCGCAGTGGAAATCGAAGTCGAAGGGCTATGGATTTCATGGAAAAATTGAAGTTTGAAAAAGTTTACAATATGAAAGGTGGGTTTAAGGACTGGGCATCAAAGGGATTCAACTATATATATTGAGGAGACAGATATGAGAAATGAACGACTTGTGATGATCGGGATAAGAAGAAAAGGGAGCAAGAAATTCACCGTTCAAACTGATGATACAAACCGGCGTAAATTAAATAAAGAGAAGAAGCGGTCAATTCAACCTGAAAAGGCAACTCGTCAAGGTGAGCAAATTGATTAAAAGACCTGGAATCAGATCAGATGCAGAGATTCAAAGACAACCCTTTTAAAAGTCCCCTCCAAATGTTACGAACAAGAGCCTATATAAACTATGAAATAATGAAACGGAATACCTGGGTAATTGGGTTGATCATTTTAAGCTTAATACTGATCAGGCACCTTTATCTTTATCACACCGGGGATATTAAAGAATTGCTGCTGTGGCTGAAAGGGAATCTGGGATGGAAAGCCGCATTAATGGCTGGGATTGTATATGTAATTCTCCTCAGCATACCTTTTTTCCCAGGAGTTGAACTAGCTTGGATGGTGATTTTTTTGTTTGGAAAAGATGCAGTAATCATGATTTATCTACTAACGCTGATCGGCCTCGGACTATCATTTGGTTTTGGAAGGTGGTTTGAGAAATCATGGTTGACCAAAAGTTTGGATATTCCAAAATTAAAAGAAAATTTCAAAAAACGAACAGAATCGACTAAAAAACGAATCAAGGACAGATTGCCAGACTCGTTATTGAAAAAACAATCAAACCTGTTCCTGGTTAATTCTCGCTATTTCATTCTTGCAATCCTGATTTCTCTGTTATGCGGTATGAATCGGTCCTTTTCCTGGAAGGGATTTATTTTGACAATTGCTATCGCCAGTTCACCGATTCCGGCATTGCTATTTTTTGGAATGATTCAAATAGAAACATTGCTAAGTTAGCATGCAGGATGAGTCAACCTGTGCCACATTGGCAAATTAGTAACTATTGCTATGAGATTTTTGACTCCAGGCCTTATAAAAAAACGGCCATCTCAATGGATTTAACGGAATTACGGCCAGTCAAATCTGCGAATCGTACTAGAATGCAGGCCATTGATGAGAATGGCAAACTGTTCGGGCATCTGAGCTAATTCAAATATCAGCTTGCCGTTATTGTGGTGACCGCTCAGCCTTGGTGCTGAAAAGGGTGTTTTCTGCTATTTGCATATTGATTCCTCATTTATAGACGCTTTTAAATAAAAACAATCTCTGAAAACAGATTAGATTCATCCGACTTGGCTTATTGTTAATACACCACCTCTCATTTTATTATTTCAAAATAAGATCACGAAATAAAAAACCGGATGTGGGTGTATTAATAATTGAAGGATCAATAATAGTTATCAAAATCGAAACCAGGGGATCAGAACCGGGGATGTTTTGATTGTTTGGTATAGTGGAGAATGACCATGAGTGACACGATAAAAAAACGGAATATCAAACTTATCAGTGGTCTCACAGCAGACAGTGCAAGCTCACTTTGTAAAAAGTTGTTGGAAACAGTTGGTATCATTGATGTAAATTGGAATGCGTCGGATCGATTAAAGGTCGAATATGAATTGATGGCGATAAACCTTGCGGAAATCGAGAAAAAACTGGGAGATGCCGGTGGCCGAAAGTCTGGTGGTTTAATAAATCGATTTGTTCGGGGATGGATACACTATACCGAGGAGAATGAGGCCCAGAATATGAGGTCTGTACCCCATTCCTGCTGTAGTATCCCGGAATCAAAATAGTGATCAAATGAAACCAATACCGGATACTAATTGATTGACTGAATCAGAGGGGATTATTAAGGTTCTGGAATAGCACGAAGATAAGGGAATCCAAACCAAGCAATACTATTCTCGACTTCATAAATAATGACATCTCCTGGACCTTCAGATACAGAATTGATTCAGTCTGTTCTTGCTGGTAATCAAGCGGAATTTAAACTGTTGATGGAACGCTACCAACAGAAAGTGTTCTCATACCTTTACCGGTTTCTATATGAGAATAGAGACGCTGCTGAAGAGGTCACACAGTCTGTTTTTATAAAAGTTTACAAGAACCTGGTCAGTGTTGATTTGAATAGACCGCTGCAGCCCTGGATATATCGCATTGCCCATAATGAGGCGGCTAACCATCTCAGAACCGCCTCCCGGAAAAAGGAATCCAGGTTGGAAGATAGGCAGTGGGACCATATTGCTTCTCCCGATGAAAATCAAAGTATTGAGAAGGAGGAGCAGACAATTTTGATTCAAAAGGCACTGGATAAACTCAAGACAAAGTATCGGGAAGTGATCGTGCTTCACTATTTTGAGGAAAAGTCTTACCAGGAGATTGCGGAGATCTTAAATACATCGACTAATTCTGTAGGGACTCTCTTAAGAAGGGGGCGATTGAAACTACAGGATATTCTGAAGCACTATGGTATCACAGCAATGATAATATTTGCCTGCCTATTTAGACCATCAGCTAAATTAGGGATCGTAACGTGAACAAACTTGATGACATTCTGAAATCAGCCAGACCGACAGTCCCGGAATTACCGCCGAATTTCAGCGAGCGGGTAATGTCTGAGATTGGTCGACTGGAAATTGAATCGATCGGATCGCAGACCAGATCACGTGTGGGTCTTTTCAATTTTATTATCGCCTGCCTTCTTTTGCTGTTGGGCCTGCTGGCCTTTAACAGTATTCTATTTGAAATTCAGATGAATGGAAGCCTGGAACTCTTGTCATTTGGTACCCGGTTTTTAGCTGATATTTTTGGCTACATTCCGTTTGACCTCATCATTTCGGCTGTCCTGATTGTAGCTCTGGCATCGCGAATGATATGGGCATCACAAGCGTTTAAAAAGGGAGTTGCTACTGTTATTCTCGGTAGCTATGTGGTTACAGGCTTTGGTGGGGCAGCATTGGCGGCAACAGGCGTAAATGAACGCATCCAGAAGACCCTTCTCGAAGACAAAAGAGACTGGCCTGTGATCAGCTGGCTCTATAAAGAAAGAGCACGGTACCATGTCAAACATCCAAATTTCAACATGGGTCAGGTTGAAAAACTGAGTGATGGTTTTGCATGGATTGTGGATCCAAATGGCAAAAAGATTAAAATCAGACTGCCTGAAGGGCAAACTGTCCAAAAAGGACAGTTTATTCGTCTTGTCGGATCAGTCGACGACGGAGTGTTCGAGGGTCAAAACATGAACTTCTGTCACCCGGTAAACGCACAGCGATACTATCATCACATGCCAATGATGCATCGCAATATGATGATGAATATGAAGGATATGAGAAAACATCACAAAATGATGAATAGAATGACCTCGCCATAATAAAATCCAGGGACTCATTATAAAAAGGTCAATTATTTTATAGCTCTGTGTTTTGACATTCGTTTTATCTCCTTCTAATTGTATTCAGTTCAGCAAATCAGATTTCAATAAGGTCATTAGGGTACAACCAGTCCATTATCGCTGTATTGCCACTCTTTATTGCAATGCATATGTTTGGGCCAAATGACTAACCCGATCTGAAATGGTTGTCAGCTTTCAATAGGCAGAACGATTGGGAGTCTGAGAAATCAACTGAGGATACTTTTCGAGAATACGAAAAATAGAAAATACTCGGTGCAATGTCAAATTTGCACTGATCTATAGTGAAGAGAATATCATGAAACGGATTTCATATGTCTGTGTGGTTTTAATGTCGATATTTATCATGGGGTGTAGTTCAATAAAGCCTGATTGTCCACACGGCCACGACCATGAAGTAATGCCTAATTGTGTTCATGCATAAGATGGATGGCATTGCCGGTTCAGCTGGCAATGCCTTTAACATATTATACTGCTCAAAATAGCATGGAAAGCCGCACTATCTCGTTAACAATGTAAATATCTTGCGTTCCTGCGAAGACGATTCTTTATTTTTTGTCATTTACAGAAACGCAGTGTTAGCGATCAGTTTTCTCAATTCTACATTTGAAGGTTGTTTTTCGCTGGATGAATCAATGCCTTGAGAATACTTTTATTGTGTCATCCAATCCAACGCTCAATACTTCGTAAGACTGATATGGAGAACTCTCCATTCCCGGAGATCCTCCAGGCATTCCAGGTACAGCCAGACCTCTTATTTCAGGTTTTTCCCGCAACAACTTCTTGATGTCTTCAGCAGGGATATGCCCTTCTAAAAAATAGCCTTGAGATATTCCTGTATGACATGAGGCCAGTCTAAGAGGGATATTGTGATCTTTTTTAATCTTATTTGAATTGTTGGTTGGTATCATTTTTACGTTAAATCCATTTTCTTTCAGATGGGTCCCCCATCCGACACAGCAACCTCAGGTGGGTGAATAGTATACTGATATTTCCGGCTTTGTTTTGGAATCTTCACTATTTCCGGTTCCGAGAGCAATTGCGAAAAGCAAAATGCCAAAACCGATGACTGCTGCTCCAATTTTATACAAAGGTTTTTTCATCATTAGACCTTCCCCAAAAAAGTTTTCTGAAATAATAACAATCAACAAAACAAGCTTGTGATTGATATTTCGGATAGATCACCAGGCAGTTAACCTTATGTGTATTACACCAATGGTGGTGTAATATTTCAAAAAAATAAAAATAAATTGAGGTTGATCGATATAAGCCATGCATATCCGAAGCTTTATTAGACTATTTCAAACTGCCCCATCATACCATCATCCTCATGTTCAAGCAGATGGCAGTGATACATGTATACTCCTTTATAGTCTCCAAATTTAATGATAATCCGGACTGCCTCTCCTGGTAAAATCAGGACTGTGTCTTTGCGGCCAAGTTCATGTGGTTGAGGTGGTTGCCCGTTTCGGGAAAGAATTTGAAACTGGACATCATGCAAGTGCATAGAGTGAGGCATGCTCATCATCATCCCTGATCGATTGCTGATCTCCCAGATTTCCGTTGTTCCAGCTTTTATTCGTTCATCAATCCGGTTGATATTCATCCGTTTGCCATTGATTGTCAGCCTGCTACCCATCATTCCCCCTCCTCTTCTACCCATCATCCCCATTCCCCCGCCTCCCATGGTTTCCATAACGAACCTGCGGGTATGGCTGGAGCTGGATTCGTCAATCCTGTCAAACTGACGCAGAGCTGCTGGTATCGTTTGTTTTCCATCATTCAATTCACTGGCAAGAATCTTCATTGCATTAAAACGCCTGCCTTGCAGCTGGTCAACATGCAGGTTGATTTCACTTCGAAGTTTAGAATCCGCAAAGTCGACCAGAATCTCAGCTCTCTCACCAGCTGAAAGCAGGATCGAATTCATTTTTACCGGACGCTCCAGAAAGCCACCATCAGAAGCGATGACCTGAAAGGACCGACTATCACTGAAAGATACTTTGTAAATTGATGAGTTTGAGCCATTCAGGATTCGCAGACGAACCAATGATTTCTTAACCTTCAGGGTTGGTTTCAATGCCCCGTTTACTAGCAGGTAGTTCCCGACGACACCATTGATAATGTCATGCATGGATTGGACATAGGCAAACTGTCCATTGTTAAAAAAACGTCGATCCTGAATTACCAGCGGGATATCATCGACACCGTATGTTTTTGGAATATCCAGCCTGTCAGAGACTTCATCATCAATTAAAAACAGTCCCGCTAGTCCTTTATATACCTGACTTCCCGTTAATCCCATCGCATGGGGGTGATACCAAAGGGTGGCGGCCTCCTGTTTGATCGTGAATTCTGGATTCCATTCTGTCCCCGCAGTGATTGGTTGACGAGGACCACCATCCCAATTAGCCGGGACATGCAACCCATGCCAATGCAGGGTTGTGGTTTCTGACAGGTTGTTCTTCAGGCGGAGCCTGAAGTTCTGTCCATCCCTGACACGTATGGTCGGACCCAGAAAATTATCATTATATCCGAGGGTAGATGTCTGTTTCCCTCGAAAAAAAGAAACACTACCCTGTCGAACGTCCATGGCAAATGTTGCGGTTTCTCCAGATTTATCAAGATTTTCCAAAAGCTCTGGGATTGGTAGAGGCGTTGAGGCATCTTGCGCAGCAGCTGTTTTGGATAGCCAGGGTATAATTGGCAGTCCCACACTTGCCGAACCTGCTAAAGCCATCATGGAAGAACCTTTTTTTAAGAAAGAGCGTCGTTTCATCGTCATTTTCTTACCTCCTTTATCAGGTTTAAATTAGTTTGAGTTTTAAGAAGCCTAAATCAAAACTCTCCATATTTGTGTATTGTAAATTTCGAAATTAGGAGTCTTTGTTCCGGTATTTTTTATACACCGCCGTAACAATTAATATTTCAAATAAGTGAAAGAGAACCCAGTCGCTAGTGTCTCAATAGTAAAGACAAAAAATTATCAAAAAGATATTGTGATTTTATTGCTTGAAATGATTCCACGGAAAAAGCGATTCAGCTTTTGGGAAACATTGAAGAAATATGTAAAGTACTGGAAGATTATTCGGATAGAGGGCGTTATCCACAGTCTAATTTGGTTTGTTTGTTCTTTACTGTATCATAGCAGCAGCATAATACCTGGACAATATCAGGGTTCTTTTTGAGGAGATAGATCTGAAATTGGATCTGGAACAGCTGAAGAGGGTAAGGAGTCAAGCTACATGAAGAGACATGGTTTTAAGAAAACCCCAAAAGTCGTTTTATGAAGTTTTGTATGGCAAGATAACCTGCTGTGATCTTATAATATTTTAC
>Ga0075122_10002581_pt1 | contig 11869 bp, 16 predicted proteins | sample AntAceMetag02UKB_FD_69790 | JGI IMG/M metagenome (GOLD analysis project Ga0075122, IMG submission 69790) | Saline lake microbial communities from Ace Lake, Antarctica - Antarctic Ace Lake Metagenome 02UKB | ecosystem: Environmental > Aquatic > Non-marine Saline and Alkaline > Saline | place... | reverse complement strand
GGACTGGACAAGCTGAAGTGGCGGAATAGGCAGACGCGTAGGTCTCAAAAACCTATGGGCCCAAAGCCCGTGTGGGTTCGATTCCCACCTTCAGCACCAACTTGTAGGTTCCAATGGAGCGCCGTGTCGCATGACACGACGAGTCCGGCTCTCGGCACAGATCTGTGGGGCGGTATATAGGATTCAGCTCACCAACTTAATGTTTCCTAGTTCTTTAGTCTTTCTGAAATATTTAGCATCGGTAGTGAAAAAAGTGCCTTTCAAAAACATGGCTAAAAAATGATAAGAGGCATCATAAAACGACGTTTTTGATTCATAACTTAATCGCAAAATCCTAGCGTGGTGAATAGCAGAGAAATTGTAAAATTCAATCGGCAAGTTCAAAAATTTTTCTAACGCTTCGTCGGCCAGTTTTCCATCGGCCAAACTGTAACGCAGGCCATTCCCCACCTCTAAAGGCAAAAGATAAGAAGAACAAAGCTTAACCTTTTTTGACTTCGCTTTTCTCAGCAAAACAGCTACCTCTCTACCAATAGTCACCTTTTCGCCCAAAAGAAAATTCAAAATCACTGAAGCATCTAAAACATATTTCTTCATGCTCTCCCTTTATTAATCGCTTTCAAGATCGCACCCTCCTTTTGACGAGGAAGCTTACCTCTCAACCGAATGAACTCTTCCACCGAATTATCACTTTTGTTAACCAGCTCTCTCTCCAAAGCTTTAGCGGCAAACTTGCTCACACCCCGAGCAGGAACAAATTTTATCAAATCGGAATAAATATAATCAGGAATCGTGATGGTTATTCTTTGCATACTCATAATATGATATATAATAATACTTTAATCGGTGATTGTCAAGATGAGGCGATTCATTTAGTTACTTTTCTCTTTTACCTTCGGCTTCGTAGAAGCGGATCCGATCACCTCGAAAATGAAAGTCCATTGTTCGTAAGGGCCCATTCCTGTGTTTGGAAATCTCCAAGTGCATCTTCTCTAAATTTTCATCGTCCTCTCGCCAAAGAAACATCACTACGTCGGCGTCCTGTTCAATTGAGCCAGAGTCTCTCAAATCAGACAACTGCGGCCGCCTGATTCCTCGTTTTTCTACCTCTCTCGACAATTGTGAAAGAGCCAAAACAGGAATTTTTAACTCTCTAGCTAAATTTTTCAATCCCTGGGAAATTTCCGAAACTTCCTGAACCCGACTGTCCCATCTCCGAGTACTCCTAGCCAGCTGCAAATAATCAACCACCAACAATTTCAATCCTTCTTCAGACAACAGTCTCCTTGCCTTCGTCCGCATTTCTAACATGGAAAGAGCGGGAGTATCATCAATAAAAAGAGGTGCCTCCGCCAAGACTCCCATGGCTTCACTTAATTTAGAAAAATCATCCTCTTTTAAACGTCCCGTTTTTAAACGCCAAGCGTCGATATCTGCCTGAGCCACTAAAAGCCGATCCACCAATTCTTCCTTGCTCATTTCTAAAGAAAAAATTCCCACCGGTATTTTGTGTTTAACCGTGACATGTTGAGCGATATTGAGAGCCAAGGTTGATTTCCCCACCCCAGGACGAGCCGCTAATATCAACAGGTTTGAGTTTTGCATCCCCGCCAAAGCATTGTCTAAATCTTTAAAGCCAGTTGGGACACCTCGCAATCCTCCGGTCGTCTTGTGAAGCTCATCTAGACGATCGAATGATTCGGCTAGAGCATCTTTAACAGGAACAAAGACCTGCTGTAAGTGTTTTTGAGACAAATTAAAAACTAATCCTTCAGCCTTATCCAAAACAGCACTCGCCTCACTCCCTTCATCAAAAGAAATTTCACTTATACTCCCGGCAGCATTAATTAGTTCTCTTTTAATATAATTGCCCTTAACAATCTGGGCATATTCCTCTACGTTGGCTGCTGTCGGTACTGAATTAACTAATTTAGTCAAATAGGCGTTGCCGCCAATCTTGGTCAAATTCTTATCCCGTTTTAGTCGATCTTTCAGAGTAACCAAATCAATCGGCTTTCTTTCTTGATAAAGATCTAAACAAGCTCGATAAATATCGCCGTTGGCTAGGTCATAGAAATGCTCTGGACGTAAAAGAGCGGCCACAGAAACAATGGCATCTTTGTCGATTAAAATGGAACCCAAAACTGAAGTCTCAGCTTCTTTACTGTGAGGTGGAACTCGGCCTGCCCTTGCCATTTAATAAGATTAAAACTTTAAGACAACAATTTCTCGACTGTCCGGCAATTTATCTTTACTAATGTTTAATTTTCCTTCTGGTTCAACTTCTTCGATTCCTGCTTCTTTGAGAAAATCCTCGACGTCGGCTAGATCATATTTCAATCCAGGTAATTTGTAATGCATAGGAATAACAATCTGTGGTTCTACTTGATTAACCACTCTCATCGCCTCTACCGCGTCGATGGTAAAAGTCCCTCCAACCGGAACAAACAAAATGTCACTCCCGTTAACTTCTTCTAGTTGACGACTACTCAATTCGGTTCCCAAATCTCCCAAATGAACCAATCTTAAGTCGTCGATTTCAAAACAATAAATGGTGTTTTTGCCCCTCTCGGCGCCTTTTTTTTGATCATGATAGGAACTAATTCCTTGAACAAAAACCCCACCAACTTCATACTCTCCTGGCCCATCGATTACAAAAGGTTTTGGTCGCTGAGCCGTCCCCCTAACCGCACCGACGAAATTGTGATCCTCGTGCTGATGAGAAACCGTAACAATGTCAGCCGATAATTTCTTCAACTTATTCAAGCCCGTACCGGAAGCAGAATAAGGATCAGTTATGATCGTTGCGTTTTTACCCTTAAATTGAAAACAGGATTGGCCAAAAAATTCAATTTCCATACTCTTATTGTGAACCAGAATAACACTTTTGCCTTGCACTTGACAAGGTTTTAAGAGTAAACTATATTAATTCGCATGAGAAAAGAAGCCCTTATAGCAATTTTAATCGGATCTATTTTTGGCTTGGCAGTTACCTTCGGTATTCGCGGTTCAGATCAATTACTAAAGGATAGTCAGTTGCTCAAAAATGCCTTTCGAAGTAATTCCCAAGAGGAAGAACCAACACCCATGCCTACGCCCATAATTGATTCTTCAGCCGAAAAAACCTCAGCCCTGATCCTCAGTTCACCTCATAACAATGACATCATTGATCAAGATAAGGTTGTCATTGAAGGAATAACTTCTCCTAACGCCCTGGTGACTTTTCTCTATGAAAAGGAAGGGGAAATCATTATCACTAGCGATGGTGATGGTAATTTTAGTCAAGAAATAGAATTGATTGGTGGTGCTAACGAAATTAAAATCACCAGTTTTGACACCGAAGGCAAAGAAACCAATAAAATTATTAATTTAGTTTATTCCACCGCCGAAATCTAGAAAGATGAATAAATACAAGTCCGTTCTCTTGGTTTTAATTTTCCTCGCCTTAACCATTCTGTGTTTAGGGCCGAAAGTCAATTTTCCCTTGCAAGCTCAAGATAACCCTACCCCGACAGAAACCGATGAAAAAATAAAAGGTATTCGCGACACTGTTAAAGAAAAGGTCAAAGAACAAATCGACGAGATCAAGAAAGACACTCGAAAAGCTTTTGTGGGTACCGTTAGTAAAGTTGCCGATCAATCACTAAGCCTAGACACCCAAAGCGGACCTCAGGTAATCAAAACAGACGACGAAACTGAAATTGTCAACGAAGACAGAAAAGAGATTGGCCTAGAGGACATCAAACTAGAAGACAATGTAATTGCCTTGGGATATCTCGATGAAGACGGTCTCTTGGAAGCCAAGAGAGTTGTCTTAACTCCCGAACCAGAAGAAGATAAGCGAGAAATTGCCGCCGGAATCGTCACTGACATTTCTAAAGAAAGTCTATTAATCACCTTAAAAAACGAAAATAAAGTCAAAACCTACACCATTCTGGTCAACAGCAAAACAGACGTTAAGCAAAAAGAAGACAGTCAAATCAATGAGAGCGAATTCAAAGAAATTGCTGAAGGAGATTTCTTGATTGCTGTTGGTACCCCTGAGGAAGATAACGGTAAAATTATCACCGCCACCACCCTTTGCTTCGTCAGTAATGAAGAGTAAAAGAGCTTCCTTGTGTTAAACTATTCACAGGCATGAAAAGTAACAAAAAGGCCCCGACCAAACCACAAACCTTAAAGGGTTTCAATGACTGGTTTGCGGGAGACGTCAAAATTAGAGAAAAAGTAATTGATACCCTGAAAAAAGGGTTTGAAAAGTATGGCTATGAACCACTGGAGACTCCGGCTTTGGAATACTCTAAATTTATGCTTGGTCAAAGCGGAGAAGAAGCTGAAAAGCAATATTATCGCTTTCAGGATCCAGGAGGTCGAGACGTAATGCTTAAATACGAAGTGATGATTAGCATGTGTCGAGCCGTGGCCGGTAATATTGATAAAATCTTTTTTCCTTATAAACGTTATCAGATCCAATCGGTTTGGCGAGCCGAAAACACCCAAAAAGGCAGATTACGTCAATTTACTCAAGCCGACGCCGATACGATCGGCTCCCCTTCTATATTAGCCGACGCCGAGTTTATTCAAATGGGACTAGAAATAACCCAAGATCTTGGTTTTAAAAAGTTTGTTGCTCGAATTAGTAATCGTAAGTTTTTAGATGGTCTAAGAGAATATTTAGACATCCCTGATGAAAACTTCTATGGCCTTTGCATGTCAATCGATAAACTATCCAAAATTGGCAAACAAAAAACAAAAGAGGAATTAATTAAAAAAAGAAGGGTCGATCCTCAAAAAGCAACTACTATTTTGGATTTAATCGATCCGGAGCAACACCTCTCTTTAAGCAACGACCAGATTGTTGACCGTTTTGCTTCAACTGTTGGAAAAGTCAAAATCGGCGCTCAGGGATTGAGTGAATTGAAGGAAATTTTTGATTATTTAAAGACAGCTGGCATTGATTCTCGACTCTATCGATTTGATCCTACTATTGCTCGTGGTCTAGCCTCTTATACCGGACCGATTTGGGAGTTTGAAGTTATTGATGGTGGGGTCGGTTCCATTTGCGGTGCCGGTCGTTACGATAAGGCAATCGGTAAATATCTTGGCGGCAAGAGAGAGATTCCCGCTACTGGTGGCTCTTTTGGAATTGAACGCATCTGTCAGATACTAAAAGATCGCCAAATGGTTAAATTAGATCCCGCCAATGCAACTGTTTTAGTAACTATTTTTTCTTCCGAATTAAAAGAAAGTTCGATTAAAATTGCCAATGCTCTTCGAAAAGAGGGCGTCTCCGCTGATCTTTATCTCAATCCAGAAGAAAAACTATCGAAACAATTGAAATATGGCAACAACAAAAAAATTCCTTGGGTAATCATTGTTGGCCCGGATGAAGTTAAACGAAATCAATTGATTTTAAAAAACCTAAAAACTGGCAAACAAGAAAGTTTAATTTTAGCTCAAGCCCTTAAGAAAATAGCCGCTCATGAACCAAACTAGAAAAGCTGCTTATCTGGCCCTGATTGCCACGATGATAATCTGGGGACTCTCTCCCCCCATCATCAAATTTACTTTAAATTTTGTCAGCCCATTTGAATTCCTTTTTTTTCGCTTTTTCATCGCTGGCTTAATCTTTCTTTTGCCCACTTTAATTCTGATCAAAAAAAACTGGTCTTCTTTTCGACAAAACTGGTGGCGTTATTTTCTCTTTGGCCTCCTTGGAACTCCAGTCACTCTTTTCTTTCTCTTTTCCGGCTTAAAATCAACCAGTGCCATTAGTGCTTCCCTCGTTTCGGTCATCGCTCCTATCCTAGTTATTGCTGGCGGAGGTTTCTTTTTAAAAGAGAAAGTCACCAAAAGTGAAAAGATCGGTTTAACAATCGCTCTGACAGGAACGCTGATCACCTTGATCCAGCCCCTGTTAGAAAAACAAGCCCAGAGTTCAATCAAAGGAAATTTACTTGTCCTGGCCGGAACAGTTGTCTGGGCCACTTTCACTCTCTTAAGCAAGAAGAATAAACAGTTAAACACTTTTATTCTGGCTGGTTGTTCTTTTTTGATTGGTTTCTTTGTTTTCCTCCCTTTCTTCTTCTTCACTCGGGCCAACATGCCCCTGTCTAGCCTCTTTTTGATTGACTCGAGAGCTTTGCCTGGAATTATTTATATGGCACTCTTGGGTTCTGTCGTTGGTTACTTTGCCTATCTTTGGGGGTTAAAAAAAATCGAAGCTTCGGAGGCAACTGTCTTTACTTACCTGCAACCCATTTTTGCTGTCCCTGCCGCTTTTGTTATTTTAGGTGAGCGACCAACTCTTTCTTTCGCGATCGGCGCTCTCTTCATCGCTCTCGGAGTCTACTTAAGCGAAAAACGCCAGGTTTGAACTCCAAGCTCGCTTGAGCTATAATGTTTAACGAGAATTATGAAAAAGAAGATTCACCCTCAGTGGTACGAAAAAACTAAAATCAGTTGTGCCTGTGGCAACACTTTCGAAGCCGGTTCAGTTTTACCGGAAATAAACGTGGAAATTTGTGCTGCTTGTCACCCTTTCTTTACCGGACAAATGAAGTTTATCGACACCAAAGGAACCATCGAGCGATTTAAAGCCAAACAAAAAGCCGCCAAAAGCTGGACCAAGAAAGATAAAAAAAGCAAAAAACCTCAAGAACAATCTCGCACCCTCAAAGAAATGTTAGAAAAGTAAAACAATTGTCGTCAAATCAATGTTAGACTCTCAATTTGCTATTATCGAAATCCGCTCTGCTGCAGGTGGTGATGAGGCTAAAATTTGGGCAGGAGATTTGCTCCGAATGTATTTAAAATACGCGGAAAAGAAAAGTTATGCCACTCAAATCATTGCCGATAATACTTTAAGAATTAAAGGTAAGGACATTTTTAATTTGCTTCAACATGAATCTGGAGTTCATCGGGTTCAACGAGTTCCGGCAACGGAAAAAAGAGGCCGAACTCACACTTCAACCGCCACTGTCTCTATTCTCCCTCAAATTAGTGAAAGCCAAGTCAATATTAATCCCAGTGACCTTGAATGGCAGTTTTTCCGGGCTTCATCTCAGGGTGGTCAAAATGTGCAAAAAGTTTCTACCGCCGTTAGATTGATCCATCGACCAACCAATACGGTCGTTACTTGCCAAGTAGAAAGGTCTCAAGAACAGAACCGTAAAATTGCCCTAGGTTTACTTCGTTCCCGGCTCTGGGAAAAAGAGGAAGAGAAAAAACAAAGCACAATTCAGGGCTATCGTTCTGCTATTGGTCGAGGAATGCGTTCCGAAAAGATTAGAACTTATAATTATCCGCAAAACAGAGTCACCGATCACCGTCTCAATAAATCCTTTCACAATCTCGATTCAATCGTAGGGGGAAACTTGGAAAAAATTATTGACAAACTGATTCTTCACGCCCAACGTAAAAGTTAATCACCACTACCTTCAAGAGTCACACTAAGTTCTTTTTCTTCTCCGCCTCGCCAAATAGTAATATTCAATCGATCGCCAATCTTTTTAGTTGAAATCAATTTGGCCAAATTATTGTCTTCATTGATTTGTTGATCGTCCATCTTGGTAATAATGTCGCCTGCTTCCACTCCCGCCTGATCAGCACTGGCACCGGAAACCACTTCAACGATGTAAGCCCCTTGCGGCACTTCGTTCATCAAAGCCAAATCTCGACCAATCAAGCGATACTTAACTCCCAAAAACGGCCGTTCAAACTGACCGGTCTGATTAAAATTATCCAAGGTTGCTTTAACGACATTGATGGGAATAGCAAAGCCAATGTTTTCCGCCCCACTGGCAACGGCAACACTAACACCAATCACTTGTCCCAATGAATTAACCAATGGCCCACCAGAATTACCTGGATTAATGGCGGCATCGGTCTGGATCACATTGTCTAATTGCTCCACATAACCCTCAAACACCGAACCAGCCACTATCCCTCTTCCTAGGCCAGAAATTACTCCAGTGGTAACCGAATGGCGATACTGACCCAAAGCCGTCCCAATGGCAATTACGATCTGACCCACTTTTAAACCGTCCGATTCTCCTAAATCAACCGGCACTAATTCCTTATTTTCAGGGCTAATTTTTAAAATCGCCAAGTCATTAACCGGGTCTCGATAAATCTTCTCCACTTCGAAAACCTGGTCGTCCCGATCAATCACCCTGTACTTAGCCTGAACATCTTGAACAACATGTTTGTTGGTAACCACCAAGCCATCTTTGGAGACGATAAAACCGGAACCAATGTCTCGTTCAATCACTTCTTCTCTAGAATTAAAATCGCGGTTGAAAAAATCAAGAGCGTTCTGGCCCTCAAAGAAATCAACCACTGTTTGAGTTTTGATTACTCCAACAGTAATCACCGAAGGACTCAATTTCTCCGCCACTTTAACATAGACAGATTCTTCATTTAAGATTCGCTGATCAACACTGTCGGATAAAGGAGAGGCCTCCTGAGAAACGGGGAAATAGCGATCTAGGATCCGAAAACCAAAGAGGCGCTCTGAAATGGCTCCTCCAAAAACAGCCGCCACGATAACAATCAAAGCCGCTGCTCCTAGAAAATAGTTTCTTACTTTAGTCACGTTTTATTTATAACAATAGCTCAATTGCTTTCTCAAGTTGCTCATCAACTTCTTCAGTCTCCAAATCATCCTTTACTTCTACGTTCGGAGTTATCCCTTCTTTATTAATTGAATCTTCACTGGGTAAGAGCCAACGAGCGGTAGTAACATGCAATCCGGCCCCACCATTAAAATCCTCCGCCTCTTGAATTGTTCCTTTACCAAAACTCGTCTCTCCTACAATCACCGCCCGTTCATGATCTTTCAAAGCCCCAGCAACGATTTCCGAAGCCGAAGCACTGCCTTTATTGATCAGAACAACTAAATCTTGACCGGTCAATTTACCGGTTCGGTTGACCTTAAAAACCTCTTTGGTCCCGTCACTATTTTCCTGATAAACCACCACCCCGTCAGAAATAAATTCAGAGGTGATAAAAACCGAGCCGTTTAAATAACCACCGGGATTATTGCGCAAATCTAGAACAATTCCTTTTAGATTATTACGAGAGACAATTTTGTCAACCGCCTTTAGCCATTCTTCGGTTGTCCGATCACCAAACCGGCTTAATTGCAAATGAGCCACATCGTCAATAAATTCAATCTCAACAGTAGGAACAACAATCGTATCTCTGGTAATCGAAACGTCTAAAAACTCAGTCAAGCCTTCCCGATAAAGAGTTAAAGTCACGCTACTTCCTTTTGGTCCTCGAATCCATTCAACCGCTTCCGGCAAACTGATTGCTTCAGTTGACTTTCCGTCGACTTGTAAAATTAAATCTCCCGCTCGAACTCCCTGCTTAATCGCCGGCATTCCTTTTAAGGGAGCGATTACCGCCAATTGTTGCTCTTCGTAACCAAGTTGAATTCCTACTCCCTCAAAAGAACCGTTTAAGTCTTGCTTTGTTCGCTTGTTATCCTCGGGAGGAAGAAAAACAGTGTAAGGATCTCCTAAAGCAGCTGTCATGCCTTTAATGGCTCCATAAACCATTTCTTTCTCGTTCAAACCTTCTTCTTGTAAGTATCGGTTTTGCAACCTATCCCAAACTTGCCAAAAAAGAGCAAAATTTACATCTTGCTTGTCCTCAGGAAGAAGACGAGAAATGGTAACTTTATCTTCTCCGCCAAAATCAAAACTAACCTGATTCTTGGAAGCAAGAAAACCGAATCCGGTTCCTAGCAAAAAAAATGCAAACAGAAGAATGGTGGTTCTAAATTTCTTTAAAGTCTTCAGTTTAATCATTGTTACGGCAGGATCACCTATCGGCAGACCAATAGGTAAAATTTTCTTAAACTTTAACCACAAAAGGAAGCAGTCCTAAAAACCGAGCCCTTTTAACTTGAGTACTTAAGGATCGTTGATGTTTGGCACACAGGCTGGATCGAGAACGTAGTAAGATTCGGCCTCTTTCCGAAGTAAACTTTTTCAAAGCCTCCGAATCTTTATAATCAATCGCTATTTCTTTTTTACAAACAGGACAATTACCACGAGGAATCTTTCTGATCTTTTTTTTAACTACTTTCATTTGTTTTTAGTCTGCTTAATTTAAAAAGGAATGTCGTCAGAATTGACTTCTTTGACTTCCTCGCCCTTATCTGAAGTCGGTTCTTTTTTAACCGGTGGAGTTTTATTGTCTTGAATCGTTCCGGCGCTCTGACTTCCTTCTTTCTTTTCCACTTTCTCAGCCTGAGGCTTCATAACTGACCCATCAACTTGAACCACTTTTTCCCCTCCACTACCTTCTCTCCCTCGACTGTCAAGGATGATCATGTCCGAGGCAACGATTTCCGTTTGCTGTCTCCTCGCTCCGTCCTGGGCCTCCCACTGTCGAGTTTGCAATCTACCTTCAATAAAAACTTTCCGACCTTTACTTAAGAATTGATTGCAGATCTCCGCTAATTTATTCCAAGAAACTACTCGATGGAACTCAGCCTCTTCTTTTTTTTCGCCTGATTCGAGAGTCCATTCTCGATTTGTGGCCACGCCAAAAGTGCAAACCGCCACTCCTTGAGGGGTATAACGCAATTCAGGATCACGAGTAAGATTACCAATTATTTGAACCCGGTTTAGAGATCTGGTTGCCATTGTTTTTACTTCTTCTTTTTATTAACAACTTTAACTAAGAGAAACCGAATTAAATTATCCTCTAATCTCAGTTTTTGGTCAAGTCCTTTAACTGATTCTTCTGGTAGATCAAGTTTGAATAAATGAAAAACACCGGAGGTTTTCTTTTTGATTGGATACGCTAAAGTCTTCTTGCCCCAATCCTCTCCCTTGCCCGCTTTACCTTTAAAGCTGGTAATTAGTTTTTTTATCTTTGCTAAAACTTTTTTTTGGTTTTCGGAAGTCAGCTCCGGGTCTAAAACCAAGGTCAATTCGTACTGTCTCATTTTCTTGTCTAAGGTTGTCCTAATTAAACTTGAATTCTACCACATCACCATCTTTAATCAAGTAGTTTTTCCCTTCAAGTCGAATTTTTCCCTGACTCTTCGCTTTTGTCCAATTATCAAGAGGAATAAAACCAGTCAGTGAAATTACTTCAGCTTTAATGAACCCTCGAGCAAAATCAGAATGGACGGTTTCGGCCGCTTTGAGAACAAGGCTGCCTTTCGGCAAACTCCAAGCCGCCACTTCTTTCCCTCCCTTAATGGTGTAAAAAGTGATTAAATTAAGCAGATTGTAAGCGGCTTTAATCAATTGATCGATTCCTTCCCCCGTTTGAGCGTTAATCTCCAATCGATCGGACTTTGAAGAAAGGCGGTCAACATTGTAAACATAGAACGCCGGTTTCTTAATCTCGGCCATCTCAAGCTCTAAGTCAACTATCTCTTTATCTCGCTGAGGGTCAACGCTTTGGTAATAATGGCTGACGGATGGGTCTTCAAAAGAACGAAGCAAGTGAACGATGGCATCAACTTCCCTTATTTTACCCAAGAATTGATTTCCCAATCCCTCTCCTTGATGGGCTTTTTTAACCAATCCGGCAATGTCAACAAACTCAACCTTGGCAGGAACAATTCTTTCTGGCTTGACAACTCGAACGAGTTCTTCCAACCGTTTATCGGGAACAGCGACTGCCCCTACGTTTGGTTCAATGGTGGTAAAAGGATAAGAACCCACTTGGGCCACTTCCTTTTTAAGTAAAGTATTAAACAAAGTTGATTTACCCACATTCGGCAAACCCACTATTCCTACTGATAATTTTGAATTTGACATCTTGAGTACTTTCTCTTAATAAATTTCGTTATGAGAGCCGATTCTCAAAAGATAAATCTTTTTATTTCTAATTCCTATGA
>Ga0075122_10002578_pt1 | contig 11876 bp, 16 predicted proteins | sample AntAceMetag02UKB_FD_69790 | JGI IMG/M metagenome (GOLD analysis project Ga0075122, IMG submission 69790) | Saline lake microbial communities from Ace Lake, Antarctica - Antarctic Ace Lake Metagenome 02UKB | ecosystem: Environmental > Aquatic > Non-marine Saline and Alkaline > Saline | place... | reverse complement strand
CGTCGTCCTTGATGCCGATGATGATACCGAGGGCATCGTCCAGCTTGTCGCCGGTCAGGTCGTCAATATCTAGCGTTGTGGTCTGGGCTGTACCATCCACATAGAACGTCACGGTGGACTTGCCATCGAACTTGAATCCGAGTTTCTTGTACACGTCGTCGTTCGTGGTAGTACCCGCGGTGTTCGTCACCACATCGGCCTGAACGACTGTGACTGTACCGCCGTCACCGTCCTGGTGATACACGGTGTCGATACCACCCATGTTGGTGCCATTAGTACCGGCCATGAAGCCGATAAAGTCGTAGTCAGCCAAAGCAGTCGTGGGGTAGCTGGTGGGATCATCGGCAATAGCATCAGCCGCCATGAGGGCGGCCTCGCCGAGACCACAGATGATTGAGGCGTCCGCATCGCCGTCCAAGACCCTGATACTGGTCTCGAACCACAGTCGCTTACCGCTGTTCTTCTTGATGACCTCGTTACACAGCATGTTGGAACAGATGAACGCTTCGTCGTCCGCCGACCCGCTGCCGCTGAGATTGATAACGCCATCGGCCTCATCGGTCACTACGGCGGTGTCGGGGCTTGTACCGACGACCAGCCAGTTACCGAGGATCACCTCGTCGGCAGTGAAGTTATTGAGAAACGTATCGTACAGATACGTCAGCTCCTCGGGTGCAGTCAGGGACTTATCGACAGGGCAATCACCCCAGATAACGGGGCTCGGCTGCCCGGCCGTTCCGGCACCATTGTATTTCACTACTAGACTCATGGTTATGCTCCTTTGTGTTTGTTGATGTAGTTGATGTGTGTCTGTAACAGATCCACATCGTCGTTAACAAAAGCTAGTACAGAATTACACCGGTAGCACAGCAGTCCACGTACCTTACCAGTTTTGTGGTCGTGGTCGACTGCCAATCTGGTAGGTACGCCGCGGTATTTCCTGCCCTCCGTGCCGCCGCATATGAGGCATACCCCGCCCTGTGCATCGAGCATAGAATCGTATTCACCTAGCGATAAACCAAAACTACTCTTCAACTTATTTGCCAGATGCGTGCGCCTGCCAGCCTTTGATGCCCAGAACTTCTTGTTGTATGCTTTCCCGCACTTCGTGCAGCGATGCTGGACACCAAGGGACTTACTGGAGTCCTTCCAAAACTTTGATATCAGTTTTGTCTCACCGCAGGTCGTACACGTCTTTGTTAACTCGGACATTCCCCCTATCTCCTACCTATTAAGAGGTGATGGCTTTGTGTATGACGAATCCCGCCTGACGCGGATTATCGCAAAGTACGTTATGGGCTCCATCTTTAAACATGGTGAAAACGGTGTGCTGCTTCGTCCCACCATGGACCGGACCCTTCACGTTCATCCAATACCCGGAGTAAACTACAGGCATGAAGTGAGCGAAGTCGATACAGTACCACGGATCGGTAGTGCTACCCGTCTCGGGATCAGTGGCACCCTCAAGTGAATCAATGGACATGACGTCGAGACCATTGATCAGCATGTCCGTACCTTCGGTGACGACCATACGACCAAAGGACTCCTTGGTCTGATGGAGATCATCCTTAGCATCGAGATAGTCGAACATATCTACCTTGTTCGTGAACCCAGTGTAGATACGTTTCTTCGCGGCCTTGCGGACCTCGAACTGATTGGCACCCAGCGGGGCTTTGAACCCGGAGTACAACATCGCCTTACGCAGCTTGGTGATCAGGTCGTTGTTGACCGCTGTGTAGAGGTCACCCCAGTTAGCCCACTGACTGTATACGTTGGCGTCGATGCCGGAACAGTCCGTGCCTGTGGAGGCATTACGGTACCGGATGGTCTTACCAACGAAACCAGCGGTGGTCGTATCCTTGGTCAACATCCGAATGTAGTACGGCACCCCGCGAGGGTACTTGTCATCAGACGAACTGGTCGGGGCCTGCCACAAGGCCAACTCGAACAGCTGAGCAAGCTCCCACATGGCCTGCATCTCTTTGACCTTCGCGAGGTCGATGAAGCCTTCGGGGTTTGACTTGTTCTGCAGGATCTCGAACTCATCCCAGGACCAGTTGGTGGTGACGCGGGCCCACGGCATGGTGTACTCGTGGATCGTCTCGCCCTGCGAGAGTTCATCGACCTCGTAGTAGCCGACGTAGCGAGCATTTCCGGTGGGGCTTAGAACAGCCTTACCAGTGATCGTAGTGCCGCCCTGTTTCTTGATGCTCTCCTGGTTGAAGATTCGAGCGGCCTCGAAGTTGTGATCGTCCCACGTTACAGTCAGTTCCTGCTTCGGGTACTTCGTGTGGACAGTCCCGACAAGACCAGACAGTTGATCATACGTGTAACTCATAGTGTCCTCCTAGACTGGCTCAACCAAACACGTCTTTGAGTTTGGCAGCCATGTCTACAGTTGCTTCTTCTTTGTTGTACTCACCACCGGAACGCTCCGATGGCCGTTGTCCACTTGGCCTCAGTGTGACACCCTTCTCACGCCGCTTGGCTGATTTGCTGATCCGGCTACGGACCACCTGTTCGGCCATGGGCGAAGCGATCTCAAAGTGAGCGCGCTCCAAGGCTTCCGCGGTACCCATTTCCATCCCTACCGCTGCCGACCCGTACAGTAAGAGTTGAGCACGGTCGCACACCTCTATCCGGTTCGCCCTCTGTCCGGGCGTGAGGTGGTCCCAGCCGCCCAGGACAGACTCGTTCGCCCCGTACAACTCAGTGTACGGTTCCAGATCGGGTGATCCGAAGAACGTACCGATCTGTTGACGAGAATTGATCTCGTCCTCAACTGATCGGACTGGCACCTGTGGTTCAGCCACAGGCTGCGGTTGCGGTTGCGGCGCAGGCTGGCGATCCTTCAACAGCGTGGTCAGCACCTCAGCCATAGGGTTATCATCCCCATAGTGGTCCTTCACTTTGGCGATGAGTTCAGCAGCCTTACTATCCGGCTGCGCGGGCTGCGGTGCTACTACAGGATCAGGCGTATTCTGAACCTGCTGCGCGACTCTACCAAGTTCACCGAGCCGCTTCGATTCGGCGTTGACCATCTCGTGACACCTGGCGATTGTCTTGATCGCAAGGTCCGGGGATGCATCATACAGTCCCGAAATCTCTTCTGCTGTCATACCCATACGCTGGGCAGCACGATAGTGACTATCAGACAATGCTGGCTTATCGGCTTCCCCGGGCTCGTCGTCATCGTCCGGGTCAGGATCAGGATCGGCTTCCTCTTCCTTGGGCTCAGGATCGGGCTCAGGGTCGGGGGTAGGGTCTCCATCAGCTTCCGGTTCGTTGTCGTCGGGCTCAGGGGTAGGCGTCGCAGGTTCCCCCGCGAGGGCAATGCCTCCGTCAAAATCGATTTTATCAATAGCGGCCGTCATCTCACCTACTGCTGTGGCTTCCGCCGCTATTTGTTCTTCTCGTTCTTTGTCCATGTTTGGTTCCCCTAGATTAGTTGTTTTCTTCCGCCCGCCTTCACAACACCGCGGGCATCGTAGTACTTATCAGCCTGCTTGACTGAGGTCAGCACAGGGCGACATTGCTTGTCCACCTTGACGTCAGGGTACAACTCCTGGTGCTCCGCACGTTGCGACGGGTGGATGGCCAGTGCGTCCGAGTGCAGATCTTTGCTGTAGCCACTCTGGTACACTGTCGGGGTGTTGGCCATGATGTCCTTGGTCATCAGGTAGCCACATGTGGGGCACACCTCCACACGGTCGGATTCAGCCATCGGCTTAATGATATCCTCGCGACGGCCACAGTCACCACACTGATAAATGTAGGTAGCCATTACTTCTTCCCCTTACGTTTGTCCACATCGGATGGCATGTCCTTCATGGACACACCGGCCTCGGCCAGTCGGGATTGAACCAACTTGGTAGCCGCGCTCTTGGTATCGGCTTTCTTTTTCTTCTTGGGTGTCGCCTTCTTTGGCTTGCCCCACCCGTCCTTGAACATCTGCGGATACTTCTTGCGCGTGTTGTACTCAGCCTTCATCTCTTCGGCGTGCGTGCCTTTGCCCACGGCGAGTTTCTTTTTCTTGGGTTTGCTGAACAGTCCCATTACATACCTCCACGATTCAAGTTCTGCTGCCCGACAGCCGCTGTGGCCTGGGCGTTCTGGTTGAATTGCTCAGTGGGTGTTCCCGGTGGCGTGCCGCCTACAGGCAGACCACCGTTCTGTGTCCCGCCGCTGTCACCCCCGCTTTTCTTAGGCGAGCCCAGCATATCAGCGTGCCACTTCATGCGGGCCTGGAATCCCGGGTCCGTCCAGATACCATCAGCGATAGCAGCAATGCCCATGTCCTCGGCCACGTTAGACAGGTACGTGGAAATGTTGAACTGCTGCCCCGCCTGCATAGCGAGGGACAACGCATTGAACGCCTGCGGCAGCACCTTCAACGTGAAGTACGACACGGCCTGCTCACGGGCTACCGGGTCCATCTTGCTCATAGACCGCTGTACGATCTCGAACCCAAGCGTCTCAATACTGCCGGTCTTGTCGTCTGGGGTCAGATACAACTGCTGCTCTTCTCCAGTAGGCAGCCGTTTGATCAGCGGAATCCCGGGCTGTCCGGGCTGGAACAACAGATCGTCGTTGTGCAAGAACCAAGCCTGCTTGCCGGATATCTCACTGGTCGTGTCATAGATCATGTCGCGCATGTCGCCAATACTGACAGACGCATTCTGCTGTAGGATCTGCTGGCCGGTTGCCTTGTCGGCGTTAATCGCGGCCCCGCTCATCATGTCCGGGTTACCGGCCGCAAGGTTATACCAGCCATACAGATTCTGTGTCATCTGCAGAGTGTTTTCATTCGCACCTTCGTACGACACAATGTTGACCCCATTCGGGTCCTCACTGGCCACCCACTCACCGTCGATAGCATCTTGTACTGCCATGGCAGAGTCGTAGTTCGCCGGACTATAGAGCCCGACATTCTTCTGACGATCAGCCTGATCCATGCCCTTCTTGAACAGACGGTTTGCCATGTCCCCGAGGTCTCGCCATACACCAACAGGTGCGACCGGGAACGGGTTATCAGGCACCGGCTGCGTGATGGAGCCGAACGTATACGAGCCGTCAGGTGGGCCGTAGTACTCCTGCACGTTGAGGAAGTCCTGCATCACGGCTTCCGCGGGATCGGGGATGTAGCAAATGGACTCAGCTTCCGGCACCCACACCTCTACGACGTTGACATAGTCCTGCCAAGCGTTGAACGTCATGGACTGCGGGTCTTCCTGCGTAAGTGCCTCAGCCCTCTCCCCGCTGTCGTGCTTCGTCCCCGCACGCGGGAGACGCCTGATCAGGTCCTTGTCCCACCCATCCATTTTCATAAGCCGGGCCCGCTCGATATGTATGCGGTGCCCAATAAAGTTCGCCTTGCTGAAATCGCGACACATAGGGTCGCAAGTCATGTCGTCCAGGCTGATCAGCTGTGTATAGATCTGCATCGGATCGACGCCGATGTCCTCAACAATGGTGTTGGTGTAGTCGAGCGACGTCTTGAACGGGGCCAGGCCACCGAGGGCCATGTCGACAAGACCAGCCCGCAGTATCCTGTGCATTTTCAGTTTTTCGTGTAGGTCACCGAGGGCCAAGCCCATCTTCTCGGCATAGTCCCGCTGCTGCAGGATCTTGGTGAGTACCTTCGTCATCCCGTTCTTCTGCACGAGGTTCGGAACCAGCGCACGGATGGCAAGGAACGTAAGGTTGATCGGCCGCTCACCGGTCATGCCGTGTTCCTTAGCCATATACTCGCCGATGTATTCCTTGATGGCATACGCCCGGGCCTTGCGGAACCGCTCGAACCGTCGGAACCCCTCCAGGGTGCTCTCACTCAATTTCTTTGCAGTCAGTGATCGGGACATGAATGCCTCTATCTGAATGAATACGGTTTCTGCCAGCCCTTGGGCCTCTTCAACTCCTGTTTCCACTTGTTGAACCGGTGCTCCCATGTAGCCTCGGGGGCACCAGAATAGTTCGTACGCGGCTTTACCTTCACCTTATTGAGCGTCGTCAGGGCATCGGCGATAGTCCTGTCACCATGCCCCAGGTAATCGGCCGCGCTCTTGTCGATCAACTCAGCCGGGCCAACCTTGCCGCCCGGATATGTGATGTACGTCTTAGTCTGGTCAAGGCTCTGCTGATCGCGGTTGATAACTTTGCCTTCACGCAGCTGTCGCTCGTACTCGCGGAGCAGCAGATTCTTGCGCTCGCGACTGGAGTGCCAACCGTACTTCGCCGTCTTCTTCGTCACTACCTGGCCAATCGTTTCATCGCGGTAGTAGAACGGGTACTTCATCTGCTTGATGAGTACGTTACCGAAGTCCCACCCGGGCCCGTTCATTTCCCAGACGATAAATGGCAGGTGGCGGGGTGCGGCACCTCCGACCCATACGGCCAGAGCGGCGATAGTTCGCGCGGCATCGTATGGCGGGCTAGTCTTACTAGCCCACTTCGCGACGATCTCGCCCGTCCGGTCACATCGGATCGAGGCAACGGACTCCGTTGTTGTTTCACCGCCCTGCCCTCTTGATAGGTCGATGCCTACCGTGTACGTCTTGGTCTGGTCAAGCCGCCCCTTTATCAGCGGAACCCAAACGCTTAGCTCGCCCTTCGGGTCTCTAGTCAATCGGATGGCCTTGAGGTCCCGGCGACGAAGCAACACTTTTGATGCTTCTCCATTTGATATCTTGTCACGCAGTGATATGTTCAGCTTCGTACTGGGCTTACGCGCGTACATGGCAGCGTGCGCGTCGATCTCAGTGTTCGTGAAGAAAGTATCGCCTACGGCACCTTCCATCGCGTACAACTCTTTGGCAACCTCTTTCCACCCGCATCGGGCGATCTCATGCTCGGCAAAGGGCGACGTAATCCTGTAGTCCTCTGTAACGTCGTCCTGCAGAATGAATCGGCCCTTGCCCTTGGACGGAGAGTCCCAGAACATCAGGGGGAATACCTTGATCCGCCCACTATTCTTCCAGTTCGAGTATGCCGAGCCAGGCAGATCGACTGTTGAGTTCACCACGCGGCACGGGCAGACCGGGGCAGTGGATCGCATGATGCTCTCCCCGTTGTCCATCTTACTCATCTCATCTAGCAGTATGATAGCGGCCCGGTCACCGGTAAACGCGGACTTGTTCGTGCTCTCACCGGCAATGGTTGACCCGTTCAAGACGTTATGAATCCGCATACTAGTACGGTTGTCACGCCCCCTGCGAAGTACACCGGGGGGACATAACCAGCTGGGGAGGTATGCATTTATCGTGTCGTGTTTGAAAAACAGTGACTTCGATATCGGGCTGTCCACGAGGTCTTCTACACGTGACATCTCTCTCAGCTGCGTGTTCGGCCGGAACAGCCACAGCCAGTGCAGAAAGCCCGCGCACAACCACGAGGCTCCAAGGTCTCTTGACTTGTCAATGAGCCCGTCTTCGCCGCTACGGAACCGGTCCCAGATGAAGTCTATCATCTCTTCCTGGCGAACCCAGCATATCCACGGGTGCAGCGCCACTTTGGCGGGCACATTGCCCCATGTCGTCTCCGATACCTCCTGCTCGTGGAGGGTCCATATGAAAGCATTGAAAAACAGGATCGGGGACGCCGTGCACGCAGCTATAAGATCGCGCTGTAGCACAGGGTCCTTCTCAGCCCGGTGCAATAGCTTCTCCCGGTACTCACGGTTACCACCGTCTGTGACGGGCACCACGAGACCTGTGTGCGGGCATGTCCAGGATACCCTGTCCGATGGGAACGGACTACTAAGCTGTGGCTTGACTATTGCCATCAATGTCCCCGAGCACATCGTCTGCCATCGTATTCAGCCGCTCTTTATTCAGTCGCGACACGCGGTCAGGTACGCTCTCTTTACCGTCGTCGCCCCTGGGATCAGTAGAGCCCGGCTTGCCATCAGAGCGGTCGAGTACGATCTTGACATAATCAATACTGCCCGGCGTGACATCACCATCCTCATCTGTCGCGGGCAGGGCCCGCTCCCAGCAGTGCCGGGCCAACGCCTCAGCCTTGCTTATAATCCGCGGGGGGCCTGGGATACCGGCGCTAACGTCCTGCACCACTTCTGTCAGTTCTGTGCCTACCGACCGTATGAGTTCGCTCAGGGCCTTACCAGCCCGCTGCTTGCTGCCAAGCTCTCTCATGTCGTCACCGTGCGGATGTGGCTCGCCGCTCTTTTTCTTAGCCATACTACTCCTGTCCAAACCGCAGGCCGTCGCCGAACAGCCGTAAGCTGCGTACGCGGCCGAAATCAGTGAGGTAGACTCGCTCTATCTTAATGCCCCAGCCACGCGCCGCCTTGGCCAGGCCGCGGCCGATCTCTGCCTTCACGGCCGTGATATCGGAACACTCGGCCAAGGACCGAGCCTGTAAGTAGTCCAGAATCACGCCTAAAGCCAGCGTGCTAAGGGCTTTATCGACGTCAACAACTGTAAAAAGCGCCTTTTCCACGTTCTCGATGTGGTATCTGAGGCATCCGGATACCACCAACTCACTGCCATCCAGGGTCCGCACCGTCTGCGGGGGGAGGTCGACTACCTGTGTCACCACCTCCATGGCGATTATCTTCTGTAGGATCGGCCAGGCAAAATACCAGCCCGGCCCTATGATCCTATATCTGCTACCGCAGGTGACCCTAGCCGCCATTTCGTTGGGCTCAATCATCACTAACTGCGGTAGCAGGGACAGGACCTTATCGAATATTTGCTGGAGCCACTCCACTATACAGCCCGGCCGTTTCGCGTGATCAGGCCGCGTTCCCTGAGTTTTTTGTACCTCTGCTCATACTGCGAGAACGTCATGCCCCCGTGCGCGTATGTATCACGCAAAGCCTGCTCCTCGCGGGTGGTCTGGTCCTTGCGTTTCCACGATCCCTTGGTGCTCATCAGTTCACCTCTAGGTCCAGATCACGTCTGAGGTCCCCCAGGGAGATCCCCTCGTCCTTGGGCCAAACCACACTGATATCCTCTTCCTTGACGACCAACGCGGGCTTGCCGTCGACGGTCAGGTCGAACATCTTGGTCTGCATCACCCGCATCATGGTGAGCAGTGGCACGAGAACAGTGTCACCAACAGCTACTGTGGTGATACTTTCGTCAATGCAGATGACCTCGCCAATGTTGGATTCCTCTTGCGAGGATTCAGGCAAAATTATTCCCCTACGTTCGCTCTGATTTTCACCGCGTACAATTATGATGTTTCCGTTTAGGCACTTCATTATGTTCCCCATACTCAGTACTATTTCAGTTCGTCAATAGCGTTCACCAACCGCTGCATCTCGTAGGTGACGTCGAACGTCTCCTCGACCACGTTGAATCGGCACAGTGCGAAGTGAGTCCGCACAGCGCCAATAGTATCAACGAAACGAGATATAGGTACAGAGAAGTTAAGACATGGGTCCTGGCCCGCAACAAGGACACCAATAACCTCACCCTGCATACTAAAAATAGGTCCCCCAGAATTTCCGGGATACGCTGGACTCGTGCTTTGCAACATCACGTGCCAGTCGAACCGCTGCTCTCGTCCCCACCCTCTACGGTTGTACAGGTCTCTATCAAGGGCTGACAAGATACCCACGGACACTGAATTGAAGTTGTCACTGCCCAGGGGGCTCCCCATGATAACCACGTGTTGTCCCACTCTGAGTACGTCTTCCGTAGCCAGTGTTGCGTAGGGGAGATTGGGTTCGGCCCCCGCGAGGTCGAGCATAAGGAAGGTGATATCATTCTCTCTATCCTCCAGCACGTAGCCAGGCTTCACCTCGAACACGCGGCCGTCATCAAGCGTAACCTCATAATCGCCTGGCTTGCTGTCGGATACATGTTTCGCAGTGAACAAGATTCCGTCCGGGGAGATGAGACACCCCGATCCCTGGTGTTCGCCAACCTTGCGGATATGCACGACGCTGCCGCGCACGTCCTCGATCAGGTCGGGGAGTCGGTTGTCAAGGGCATTAACTACGTCACGCGGCGCTGGGCCGTGTGTGCTCATGGTTATTGCCACGAGACCCATGGCAACAATGACGACAATAGCTGCAATAGCAACTATTACCGGGGTTTTACTCACCGGCGCCCTCAGCGTTACTGTCCCGTCACCCATCCTCAGTCCCCTTCAAACTTACTAACGGCCTTCGCCAGCTTACCCACCAACGGGAGCACATGTTCCTCGACGTACTTCACCGCTACATTGACTTCACCAAACGCTTTGGTGAGCAGCTTGAGTTCCTGTTCCGTGAGTCGCAACTGTACTGTCTTCGGCTTTTCCATCTGTGTTCCCCTTACTGAATGTTAATCGGTTTCGTTCTCAACGAAAGTCTCTGCGGTGACAATCTGGGCGGCGAGGTCTTCATCTGAAACGGCCATACTACTCTCCCTTAACTTTGTCCGCCAACTTCGGAACCATCACAATTGGCGGTAGGAACTGCGTTATGGGCCTTGACCGTCCCATCGTCTTCTACAAACAGATACCATGCAGTGCCATTTGCACTGTGGCACTTAACATATCCAGGAGTATTCCCCCCTGACCCGTCCCACAGGGTAATAGTACCATTAGTTACTCCATCGGCCCCAGCAGTTATGGCCCCGTTTGCTACCGCGACACCCCCATTAGCATACAGTTGCCCAATAATCTCTTCCGCACCGGCGACGGTGAGGGTGCCGCTCGGTGGAGTGATTGTGTTTTGGTCTGTGAAGTCCAGACGTGCGCGGCCAAATAGGTTTGCCATCGTTGGGATCTCCTTGTCTCTATGTGTCAGCCGCTGATTCCTGAGTACTCCGCGATCACAGTCCCTGTGTGGGTCGTGGGCACAAGCACCCAGCTGTTGATACCACACCGATCGAAAGCAATCTGGGCAATGTAGTCGTCATCGCCGCTGATCACGCCGATAGGCTTTAGGAACTTCTCGTTACTGATCACGATTTTGTCGACCCAGAGGTCCGTCGCCGATGTCCGCTCCTGCGTCCCAACTGTGCAAGTGAGCGTGGCCGCGCGGTCGAAGTAGTCACCCTGTCCGCGACACTGCAGTAAGTCGAAAACAAGACTATCGGCATCTGTGGTGCCCGAGAACCTGAGTACAAGGCCCGCGTGCTTGGCGTTGGGCTCGAAGATCTGAACCCCTGCCAGGGCCTGGAGGTCCGCGTAGGTGCGTGCGTCCACGCCCGGGGTAGCTACGGCGGCTGTCATGGCCGTGAGGGCTGTGAAGCTGAGGTTATCGGTTATGTTGACGACCTGATTCATCGTTCTGTGCTCCTCTATTGGTGATTTTGTTACTTTGGACGCCGGATGATTATGGCAGCCCTACATGTAGCGAGTAGTCGTCCCTACAATACCTTGCAGTTGTCATTCTGGATGTGCGGGGTCGGGAATACATATATTTTTATATCTTGTATTTTCGGGGCCCGGAATTTTTGGTGTGGCTCGCCGGTCTACCAACGGGACTCCTTCCGGCAACACGGCACATTCAAGGGCCATACCCCCGGGGGTCGCCCGCTCCGCGCCATAGATGAGCGCACGCGCACGCGCTCAGTCATACCACCAACTAAATAAGAATTAACTTGCACATCACACAATCACACACTATACTTAACGTAGCCAATCATGGCGACGAGGAGTACACAATGGACAGAACCACGCATCTGTACGGTATCACCTTGCAAGAACATGACGATGGTTTCTTCCTATGCTGCGACGCGTGCATGGGTGACGGATGGTTCGCGGGCAACGGGCCGTCGCGACAAGAGATTGAAGATTTTGCGGCAGACCATATCAACTGCGAGTGACAAGGGGACACACGATGACAATCACACTAACCAACGGGACACGTATCTGTTTCGGACCTACGGGCTTTAGCGTTTCAACACCTAACGAGCCCG
>Ga0075122_10002577_pt1 | contig 11878 bp, 9 predicted proteins | sample AntAceMetag02UKB_FD_69790 | JGI IMG/M metagenome (GOLD analysis project Ga0075122, IMG submission 69790) | Saline lake microbial communities from Ace Lake, Antarctica - Antarctic Ace Lake Metagenome 02UKB | ecosystem: Environmental > Aquatic > Non-marine Saline and Alkaline > Saline | place... | reverse complement strand
TGCTCTTTCTGAATCTAATCCAGATAGGCCTATGGCAACATAATTCTTATCTACTTCTTGGAATAAAAGGGTTTCTCGCATTTCCCATGCTTTGTCCGAATCTAATCCAATTAGACCTATAACAATCTCATCCTTGTCTGCGCCCTGGGATAAAAGGGTCTCTCGCATTTCCCATGCTTTGTCTGAGTCTATTCCAGCTAGGCCTTCAGCGATCAAACCCTTGTTTGCGCCTTGGGATAAAAGAGTTTCTCGCATTTCCCATGCTTTGTCTGAATCTAATCCAGCTAGGCCCATGACAACCGAATCCTTGTCTGCTCCTTGGGATAAAAGGGTTTCTCGCATTTCCCATGCTTTGTCCGAATCTAATCCAGCTAGACCCATGGCAATCCAACCCTTTTTTGCGCCCTGAGATAAAAAGGTCTCTCGCATTTCCCATGCTTTGTCTGAGTCTATTCCAGCTAGGCCTAAAGCAGCATAATCTTTGTCTGCACCCTGGGACAAAAGGGTATTTCTCATTTCCCATGCTTTGTCTGAATCTAAACCAGCTAAGCCTTGAGCAACCTCATTCTTATTTGCGCCTTGGGACAAAAGGGTCTCTATATAATTAAGGGCTTTTTTTTGAAATTTTTGATCATCTTCTTTTTCTCTGAGATAAATTCTTTCTTTTTCTTTTTTTTCTTTTTCTTTTTTAAGATTAAGATATTCATCTTTGTATTCTTGATAAAATCCAATGGCTTTTTTAAGGTCTCCTCTCCCTTCAGCTTGTTTAGCTTTACTAGCTAAATCTAAAAGATTCTCATCTTGATGAGGAGTCAATTCTATGGGTTTAGGGATATTAACCTTAGTGGGGTTAATCTTACTGAGTTCTAGTTCTTGATTATCTATTTTTTTGAATTGTTCAGGCATATATATTTAATCAGGTTAATTGGAACAATCACTATATCTTAGTTTGCTTTATTTAAGCCCTTTGTGGGGTCTTTTAATACAAAAATTACGTTATTTCTATTCTTCTTCGTTTTTTGTACTGATAAAAAATTACCTGAAATATTTGAATCGTAATAATTTTAATTTACTTTATTTAAAAAATTATTTAGATAACTTAGAATGGAACTGCTGTATATAGGAGTATTTATTCTTTTTCTACTCTATCTCTTCTTGCTTTCCTGACTCCTGCCATCAAATGGTCACCATAAACTCCTCTGGCGACCCAACCCTTATTTACACCTTGAGATAAAAGGGTTTCTCGCATTTCCCATGCTCTTTCTGAATCTACGCCAGCTAAACCTCTAGCAACATAATGCTTTTCTGCGTCTTGAGATAAAAGGGTTTCTCGCATTTCCCATGCTTTATCTGAATCTAGGCCAGTTAAACCTTCGGCAACACAACCCTTTTCTGCGTCTTGAGATAAAAAGGTTTCTCGCATTTCCCATGCTCTTTTTGAATCTACGCCAGCTAAGCCTCTGGCGATACAACCCTTATTTGCACCTTGAGATAAAAGCATTTCTCGCATTTCCCATGCTCTTTCTGAATCTAGACCAGCTAAGCCTTCGGCAACCAAATCCTTATCTGCACCTTGGGATAAAAGGGTTTTTCGCATTTCCCATGCTTTATCTGAATCTATACCAGCTAAGCCTCTGGCGACACAACTCTTATCTGCACCTTGGGATAAAAGGGTTTTTCGCATTTCCCATGCTTTATCTGAATCTATACCAGCTAAGCCTCTGGCAACCCAACTATTGTTCGCGTCTTGAGACAAAAAGAATTTTCGCATTACCCATGCTTTGTCTGAGTCTATGCCAGCTAAGCCACTAGCAATCCAACTATTGTTTGCGCCTTTAAATAAAAGGGTTTTTCTCATTTCCCATGCTTTATCTGAATCTATGCCAGCCAAGCTGAGAGCGACTAAATCTCTGTCTGCTCCCTGAGATAAAAGTTCTTGTATATAATCAAGAGATTTTTCTTTAAATTTTTCATCATTTTCTATTTTTTCTTGTTTCCCTGTTGATTCAATGGGTTTTGGATAAATTTTAAAGTTTTTCTCACTTATCATAAATTCCAAAATTAAAATTAATTAAATTGTTTATTTCTTTAGTTGTTTAGTATTAATGATTTTAGCAAAAAAGAACGCTTTTGTCAAACGAAAAAGTTTGGTGGTTTAGACACCAAACTTTTAAAATCGTGTTTTTGTATAACGCACACAGATCATTGTTCTGCGGGTTTACTGTATTCTTCTAAAATTATTTTGACTATTTTTTCCTCGCCCTGGTGATAAATTTTCAATTCTACTTCTTCTCCTGGCTTACGCTTTTGGATATCCTTAGATAAAGAATATTCTTCGTTGATTTTCTCTCCATTTACCTCTAAAATAATATCATTTTCAACTAATCCGGCTTTATTGGCTGGAGAACCAGGAATCACCGCTAAATCAGATTCTTCTGTACCCCTAACAATCAAGGCTCCGTGGTTAACTTCTAAATTATTTTTTTCAATAATATCCTTATTGATTAGTGTGTATCTTACGCCTATATATGGCCTTACTATATAACCATACTCTTTAACACTCCCAATTACTTGTTTAGCTTGATTAACTGGAATAGCAAATCCTATTAACTGCCCCTCCCTATTAATTGCTGTATTAATGCCAATTACCTCTCCTTGTAAATTAATCAAAGGACCTCCAGAATTTCCAAAATTAATAGCTGCGTCAGTTTGAATCACATTTTCTAAGACCTCTGACGCGCCAGAAGCGTCCCCAGCAATCACTCTGCGACTAATACCACTAATAACTCCTTTAGTAACTGTATTGCGATATTCTCCCAGAGCATTGCCAATAGCTATAACCGTCTGCCCAATTTTTAACGTATCCGAATCTCCTAATTTAATTTCTGACAAATCAGATACTTGAACTTTTAAAATCGCGATATCATTAAATGGGTCGCAAGCTAAAACTTCTGCTTTATACTTCTCACCATCATTGGTTATAACAGTATATTCCGCTTCAGTATCAGAAACTACATGTTTATTAGTTAATATTAAGCCGTCTTCACTGGAAATAATGAAACCAGTTCCACCTCCAATTTCTTTTTTCTCCTTTTTCTCTTCTGGAGCAGGCTGTTCCGGAGGATTCGATCCCCAATTCTCTGGTATTCGTGGTCCGTTAAAAAAATCATCCGGGAGTAAAGACCATCCTCTAAAGAATTGATCTACAGGATACTGTAAATTATTATAATCATAAGAAATGGTCATCTCTTTACTAACTATAATACTCACCACAGATGGACTTGCCTGTTCCACCGCCATTATCGCATCTTGATTTGATGGCGATAAAGACAAAGAATCATTCTCAATATGTCTAATAATTTGTGGGGTAACAATAGAAGACGTAGAAATAAACTCCGTTAAAAAATAACTACCAGCATAATATCCAGCAAAACCCCCTGCAATAGCGCCAATAACCATACTCACGACCATTACAATCATAATAGGTCTTAGTTTAAAACGAAGAGTAAAAAAAGTCCCTGGTTTTTTCTTTTTGGGCTCTGCCTTCTTCTCCGTCCAAATGACTTTAGCGTCTTCACTATTTTTGAGAAAATCAGGTTTGGAATGAGAAAATATTTTTTTTAAAAACATAAACATAATATTAAATATTTTAAATTTTAATCAACAACGCAATCCCACATCTAATCCACTAATTTTTGTAGCCATCTGTTCAAACCATCGTTCTGGATAAGGCTTAACACTCTTTAGGTCTTTGTTAAATGTAGTTTTTGGGTTAAATTGTTGTAAATAATACTTTGATGCTCCCTTAATCTGAGAACAAATTTCTAGAATATCATCGTCGTTAAGAAAATTTGGGATAACCGTGGTACGAAACTCATAATCAATTTTAGAGCTCATTATAATTCTAATGCTTTTTTTGATATTATTCAAGTTAACTTTAACCCCACTAATTTCGCTATATCTCTCGGCATTTAAAGGAGCCTTAATATCCATAGCTATATAGTCAACTATTTTTTCTCCTAACAAATAAGCAATCATATCGGGATTAGATCCATTTGTTTCTATTTCTATTAACAACCCTATCTTATGAACTTTTTTAAGAAAATTTACTAAAGGTTCTTTGTCACCTATTAATGGCTCTCCTCCTGCAATAGCTATAGCGTCAAGCATATCTTTATTTTTTGAACAATAATCTAAAATCTTTTCTCCTTGAATTTTAGGTAATTCTGGAGAAAAAGAAATTAAATCTGAATTATGACAAAAGGGACAACGAAAATTACATCCTCCTATAAAAACAACAGAACAAATTTTTCCCGGCCATTCAATTAAAGATTCTTTTTGCCAGCCATAAAAAATCATAAAGATAGTTTAAAGTTCTTTCTTTCCCTATACTCTTCTTGTTTGCCTTTGTTCCATTGTTGTACAGGCCTTAAATAACCTACAACTCGAGAATAAACCTCTGAACGAGCATGGCAATGAGGACAAACAAAATGTTCACCACTAAGATAACCGTGATTAGGGCAAATACTGAAAGTTGGAGTAAGGGTAAAGTATGGTAAATGAAATTTAGTAAAAACTTTTTTAATTAAATTCTTAATTACACTAACATCAGAAATTTTCTCACCCAAAAAAGCATGAAAAACAGTACCACCGGTATATTTTGTTTGAATTTCGTCCTGTAGTTTTAAAGCATTTAGCAGTCCGCCCTGATAATCAACTGATAACTGACTAGAATTTGTATAATATGGTACACCATCCCCAGCAGTAATAATATCTGGATACTTCTTTCTATCCATTTTCGCTAAGCGGTAACTGGTGCCTTCAGCTGGCGTAGCTTCTAGATTGTAAATTTGACCTGTTTCTTTTTGATATTTTAATAAGCGATTACGCATAAAATCTAAAATATTCAAAGCAAATTTTCTTCCTTTTTCAGAAACAATATCTTCGCCCATAAAATTTAATAGAGTTTCATTTAATCCCACCAATCCTATAGTTGAAAAATGATTAGCCAAATAACTTTTACGCAATTTTTTAATTCCAGAAAGATAAAATTTAGAATATGGATAAAGTCCTTTCTCCATAAAATTCTCCAAAATTTTCCTCTTAATTTCTAGGCTTTCTTTAGCTAAATCCATTAAATGTCCTAAACGTTCCCAAAATTCTTCTTTAGCTTTAGACAAATACCCAATCTGAGGCAAATTTATAGTTACCACACCCACACTTCCTGTGAGGGGCGCACTACCGAAAAGACCTCCGCCCCTATGATGAAGCTCTTTATTATTAAGCCTTAACCTACAACACATACTTCTAATATCTTCAGGGTCAAGTTCAGAATTTATAAAGTTAGAAAAATAATTAATACCATATTTAGCTGTCGCTTCCCACATTGGTTTATAGGCTGGAGAATCCCAATCGAAATTTTTAGTAATATTAATAGTGGGAATAGGAAAAGTAAAAACCCCTTGGTTAGCATCACCCTCCATAATAACTTCGTAAAAGGCCTTATTTAATATATCCATTTCTTTCTGAAACTCTCCATAAGTTCTCTCTTGAAGTTTTCCTCCGATAACCACAGGTAATTTAGACATATTCTTAGGCACCTTTAAATCAAGGGTAATGTTTGTAAATGGCGTCTGAAAACCTACGCGGGTAGGAACATTGCAATTAAATAAAAATTCTTGCATTACTTGTTTAACCTGCCTATATGTTAATTTGTCATAAGCAATAAAAGGGGCTAAATGGGTATCAAACGAAGAAAAAGCCTCTGCTCCCGCAGCCTCCCCTTGAAGGGTGTAAAAAAAATTAACCACCTGGCCTAATGCCGGGCGAAGATGTTTAGCTGGTTTAGAGGATATTTTCCCAAAAACACCAGTAAACCCACGCAATAATAAGTCACGCAAGTCCCAACCCATACAATAAGTACTTAAAGAACTCAAATCATGAATATGAAATTTACTAGAATTGATTGCCTCTCTAATCTCTTGCGGATAAATTTTATTAAGCCAATACTTTTTGCTTGCCAAACCAGAGATATAATTGTTTAACCCCTGTAAAGAGTAAGTCATATTAGCATTTTCTTTAACTTCCCAATCTGCTTCTGTTAAATATCTGTCAATCATGTCTACGCTTTTATCGCTTTCATCAACAATTTCTCTAGATTGACGCCTTTGTTCTCTATAAAGAATATAAGCTCGCGCTACATCAGCTAAATCAGAATGGATTAAAACTTGCTCTACAATATCCTGAACATCTTCTACACTAGGTACTTTATCTGGAAAACGATGAACAATTATTTTAATAACTTTATCAGCTAATTTTTTGGATTCTTTCCCATCTTCACCCTTTACTGCAAAAATTGCTTTATAAATAGCTTCCGAAATTTTAGCCTTATTAAAGGTTACTATTTTCCCATTTCTTTTTTTGATTTTGCTAATATTCTTCATGAAAATAAATATATTACTTGATTAGACTAAAGATTGAATTTGTTTAATTGCTTTAGGCAAAAGAGGCAATAAAATATTACTAAAACCTATTAAAATACTAGCAACCACAGATGTTTCTAAAAAATTACTCCAAGCAACTCCTATAGGAATTTTAGAAGAAAAATACAAAATAAAACCAAGAATTAATCCGCCTTGGATTAAACCAAATAAAGCGCCAGCCAAGCGATTGAAAATTTTTAAAATAGAAAAATCAAAAACTTTATTAAGCGCTCGAAAAATAAAGAAAATAATTGCTTGCGCAACTAAAAAGATAAGTAAAAAAGATAAAATCCTAGACAAAGTAAAATTGTCTCCCAAAAGAGCTAATATCTTTAAGGCCAAAAATTCATACCAACGACTAGCAATTATCAGAGACAAAACAAACGTTACTATTCCACTGATAGTTCTAACCAGACCATGCCAAAGCCCAAACCAAACAAAACCAAACAAAATAAGTAATAAGACTAAATCAAATAAAATCATAAATATTAGGTGATTAGTTAATTATGTAATTAGATGGTTAAAATCCTGATCACCAAGCACATAATCCCAAGGCACACAATTTACAGTCTTGGGAATAAAATTTTTCCTTGAGAAATTTTTCCAAAACTTGTTTGGCCCCATTTCTTCCCAACAATCAAAGTCTTATTTTTTTCAGAAGCTCCTAAGCTCAAACCTCTTAATATTTCATCACTTTTATCGGGCATAAAAGGTCGAACCATCCAAGCAATGTGGCGTAAGCTTTCGAGTAAATTATAAATCACATTTTTGTATTGATTAAAATCATCTTTAAATAATTTCCAGGGTTCATTTTCGTTAACATAACGATCACAAAAGGCAACTAAACTATTAATTAGAGTCGAAACATTAGCGAATTTTAATTCTTCCAAAAGATGTTCATAATCTTGCCAAACGTTTTCAACAAAATCATGGAAATTATGCTCTGGTTTCGCAGGAGGTTGAAAGTCTTCTTTTGCTTTCTCAGCCAAAGACAAAACCCTCCTCAATAAATTTCCCAAACCATTAGATAAATCAGAATTATATTTATCATAAAATTTAGATTGAGAAATATCACCATCATGACCAAAAGGAAAAGAAGAAAGAGTCATCCAGCGCAAAGCATCTACACCAAAAACTCTAGCCATTTCTTCTGGGTCAATAGTATTCCCGGCCGACTTCCCCATTTTTTGTCCATTAATTGTAAAAAAACCATGGACATAGAGTCGATGAGGTAATGGCATTTTCAGAGCCAAAAGTAAAGCTGGCCAGATCACAGCATGAAACCTTAATATATCTTTACCTAATAATTGAATTTCTGGGGGCCATTGCTTAGGAATTTTATTTAATTGCCCTTTCCATCCTATCCCAGAAAGATAATTTAATAAAGCATCTACCCAAACATAAATAGTTTGATCTTGGTCCCACGGCAAAGGGATCCCCCATTTCACGTTAGCTCTAGAAATAGCCAAATCTTCTAATTCATTTAATTCTAAAAAACCAAGAATTTCGTTTTTTCTCTCTAGGGGTTCAATAATCAATTCATCTTCTCTAATTAGTTTTAATAATTTTTCTCGAAAAATAGATAATTTAAAAAAATAGCAATCTTCGGACAAGCTAATTGCTTTTTTCCTATGAATCGGACATTCTCCGTTAATCAATTCTTTAGGCGTATAATACCTCTCACAACCAACACAATAAAGACCTTGATAAACGCCTTTATAAATTAATTTTTTGTCATTCAACCTTTTTAAAACTTGAATCACCATTTCTTTGTGTTCAGAATCAGTGGTTCTAATGAAATTATTATAAGAAATTTTCAAAGTATCCCAAGCTTCTTGATACTTAGCTGAATTCTGGTTGCATAATTCTTGCGGATCCATTTTTTCTTTCAAGGCTGTTTCCGCCACTTTAGCGCCATGCTCGTCCGTGCCAGCCAGAAAAAATACTTCTTCTCCTTTCATTCTGTGAAATCTAGCTAAAACATCAGCAGCGATAGTTGTATAAGCGCTCCCTAAATGGGGCCGAGCGTTAACATAATAAATAGGAGTGGTAATATAAAAAATTTTCATAAAAATAGAATTATTTATTTGATACAATAATAACAAATTCTCCCTTAAGAGCATTACCCTTTATTAAGGGTAATAAATCTTCAATCTTTCCCCTATAAATGGTTTCAAATTTTTTAGTTAATTCTCTGCAAATCACAATTTCTTTTGTTAGCCCTAATTCTTGTAGGATACCTAAGGTTTTAAAAACCCTATGGTTTGATTCGTAAAAAACACTGGTCATTGGACTGTCAACTATCTGTTGTAATGTCTTTCTTTTACACTTCTTTTTAGGAATAAATCCATAAAAAATAAATCTATCTGTCGCAAACCCGGAAACAGACAATGCAGCAATCAAAGCACAAGGTCCAGGAATGGGAACCACGTTTAGTTTATCTAACTCCTTAATTGCTAGACTGATCAACTTGTTGCCTGGATCTGATATCCCTGGAGTACCAGCATCAGAAACCAAAGCTATATCATTTCCTTCTTTCAGGAGGCTTAAGATGTGATTAATTTTTCTTTGATTAGAGTGCTGATGATAACTAACTAACTTTTTAGAAATATTATAAAAAAATAAAAGTTTTTGGGTGCGTCTAGTATCTTCGCAAAGAATATAATCCACCCCTTTCAAAATCTCTAAAGCTCGAGAGCTAATGTCTTGCAAATTACCAATAGGAGTAGCAATAATATATAAATTCATTTAAATATTTTAACAATTTAAGAAGCGCTTCTCTCCAATAGTTTAATAATCACTAAATTTTATATTGTTATGTTATACTATTTATCTATCAAAAGTTTATTTAATTTACTTAGTTGGCAGGCCTAATGGTGGCTCAGCTCTTTTACTACTGGTTTTTTGAATTAGAGAAGCATTAATCATATTGACAGGGAAATGATAAAGAGTAGCCAACTCTTCGATATTTAAAACACTTTTTGGGGCTGAACGCTCAGGAATGACTAAAAATTTTCTAATTTTATGGATTGTTTTAGAGAAACCAACCCTAGCTCTCCATGAAAAAATTCTCTTTTTATAGGCTTTAATAATCTCTTGCTTCTGAATACCTGAAATCTTATTACTTCCAAAGTTCTCTTTATAAACTTTTGAAACAGGCGAAAGTTTAAAGCTATTCATGCCTATCGAACTAAAAGCGTTAAAAGCACTTAAAATTCCTACTATACCTCTATCTTTACTAAAAACTTCTTTATCGGCTAAATAAACTATTCTAACACAGGATTTAAAGGCAATTTTAGATATTTTATCTTCAATCGCTTCAGCTAAATGCTTATTGGCTGACGAAGAAATATATTTTTCCTCTTCGTGTTTTTCTATTGTTTGGTGAAGCCCTAAAGCATCTTTAATGATCTCCACCATGTTTTGTCCAAGCTTCATTAATAAAAGCACCGTTTTATCTGCAACATTTTGTGAGCTTTTATTAATATTTTTCCCAAACAAAAGTTTTTCTATCAATTTTTCTCCTTCTTTTTTTAATTCTAATCCAATTGGAGTAATAACAAACTGAAGCCAAACTTGTTCGCCCTTTCTTAACCTCCCTAAAATTTCTAAAAGATTTATCAAAGGGTCTTTTAGTTCTTTGCTTAGCTTGTGCTCAAATTGAGGATAAGTCTTTATGGGAATAGGGTTTTTCTCAGTCATTTCAAGGTCTGTTCCCCAAACATTACACCTATTCTCTAAAAATTCTTCTAAGGCGTTATCTGCATAATCTTGTTTTTGTTCAAAAATTTCCAAACTAGGATAAGAAGTATAAATAGCAGATTCCACTAAATCAAGAAATTGAACTGGAGTATGTATAAAAAATTGAATTTGTCCCTCAATACTAATTATTTCTAAAGATATATTAAGTTGACGTTTGCCCTCAATATTCTTCTCCCACCAATTAAAATTTTCTTTAATCCCTGATAAATGTACGAAAAACCTTTCCACTGCTTCTGGGCCTTGTTGATTATCTTTTGGCATCCTAATCCCCAAAAGTACATATTTCTGTTTTGCTAAATATTTCTTCTTGTTATTAATCAACCAGCGTTTCCATACTATCTTTAAAACAAAAAAAGTTAAGAAAAGCCAAATCGCATAATGTAAAAAAAACTGAGCAGAATAATAAAAAACTTGCTCAGCGTAAAAAAATAAAAGATTTGTGTTTAATATAAAGTCAAAATTCATATATAAATACAAAATTAGAGACCCTCTTGAGATAATTTTTCTAATAATTTTTTTTGTGAAGTATTTAAGCGTTTAGGTATTTTAATCTTAATTTTAACAATTTGATTCCCTTTTTGAGCTACTCCCTTACCCTTTAAACGAAATTCTTGTCCAGAGAAAGTCCCTGAAGGAATTTTCAAGTTTACTTCGCCATATAAAGTTTTTATTTTAACCTTATCTCCCAAAACAGCTTGAGAAATCGAAATTTCCTGTTCGCTAAAAACATCATTTCCCTGACGCTGAAAGAACGAATCTGGTCGTACCGCAATTACAACATATAAATCGCCTTGTTCTCCTCCTAATTTTCCAGCCTCTCCATAACCAAAAAATCTAATGGTCTGACCGTTGTCAACCCCCGCTGGTATCTTAACTTTAATTTTAGAAAATTCTTTAACTCGCCCCTGTCCATGACAATAATGACATTTTTTTTCTGGAATATTTCCCTGCCCATGGCATTCTGGGCAAATCCCTCTGGTTCTGATATTCCCTAAAAAAGTTGATTGAGTTTGAATAACCTCTCCTGTTCCCTTACAGGAAGAACAAACAACCATTCTATTTCCAGGCTCTAATCCATTTCCTTTACATTTTGAACATTTTACATATCGCTCAAAGCGAAGCTCTTTTTCTATGCCAAAAATCGCTTCCTTAAACTCAATAACCAAACGAATTTGAATATCTCGCCCTTGATTATTTGATCTTGTCCTCCCACTAAATCCTCCACCACCACCAAATATATTTCCAAATATATCTCCTAATCCACCAAGATCGGATCCATTAAAACTAAAGCCGCCCGAATCCTCTCCTTTCATGGCGTCAGCGTAAGAAGCAAAATCATTAAAATCAAAGCCCTTATAATTTCCTTGCGCTTGAGCTTTTTCAAACTTAGAACCATATTGGTCATACATTTTTCGTTTTTCTGGATCAGAAAGCGCCTGATAAGCAGCGTTAATTTCTTTGAATTTTTGAGCATCCCCTCCCGCTTTGTCTGGATGATATTTGTGAGCTAATTTTCGAAATGCCTGTTTAATTTCTGAGGATGAAGCATTTTTGTCAATCTCTAAATTTTTATAATAATCTGCCATAATAGATATTTAATACAAAGCAGGGGCGAGAGGAATCGAACCTCTGAC
>Ga0075122_10002575_pt1 | contig 11884 bp, 9 predicted proteins | sample AntAceMetag02UKB_FD_69790 | JGI IMG/M metagenome (GOLD analysis project Ga0075122, IMG submission 69790) | Saline lake microbial communities from Ace Lake, Antarctica - Antarctic Ace Lake Metagenome 02UKB | ecosystem: Environmental > Aquatic > Non-marine Saline and Alkaline > Saline | place... | reverse complement strand
GTGGATAACTGATTAAATTATACCATGTTTTAGACAATCCCCCCCATTTTTATAATGAAAACTTATATATCTTAAATGCTACTCCTCCGGAGTAGTTTTTAATTTCATGCATGTCCACCTTATTATTCTCAAGCATCTCAGACAACATATTTGATGCTTTTCTGTTTTCTGAGTCTATTTTAGCTGGATCAACAACCCTCTCATCTACCGCATATATGAAATAGTAATCATTTACACCAAAAGAAGCAAAATGTTTAAAAGGATTTTCTACATTCCAATCCTTAGCTTGACCATATAACGGAGTTAATGGTATTCCATAATAACTAGAATATTTTCTAAAATACCAGTTATGGGCAAACCAGTTAATTGAATCATCAAAGAAGTATATAACTGGGTTATGTTCCAAAGAACGACCAGCTCTAATATCAATTTCTTTCAAATTACCTGGTCTTTTAAGTTCCAATTCTTTAGGCAAAACCTCCTTTCTTAAATATCTTTCCATAGCATTAAAGCCTAATTTCTCGTCTCTAATGTTCTCTTTGGCGTAGATTAAAAAATTTTCACTAATTGGTTTGATTAAAAAATTTGAATTGATGTTGTATAAAAACTCCCAAGCTAAAACTACAATAAAAATAGCAATACCAACCCTATACCAATTCTTTAAATTCTGTTGTTTTAATAAAGACAATATTTGATTAATACAATAAGCAGTACTTAAGACCAAAAAAGGAATAATAATCGGTAAAAAACGCGTTGCAAACCCTACCCAAGCTAGGAATAAAATAACAATTATACTACCAAAGAATAATATAAATGGGCTATACGAAACAAACTTTTTCTTAATATATATGTATATAAAATATATCAAAGAAAGATAAAACAATATTAAAATTGGTAAGGAAACCAAACCATGTAAACTTTTAAACAATGAGCCCATTTTTATTAAATAATTTCCACCCACACTACGAGAAGAAATAATCTCAAAATCTTCATGCTGAATACCAACAGCTGAAGATACGGCTGCATCAAAATGTTCTCGTGTTTGCCAAACTTTAATATTATAAAATATTACTGGACTTAAGATTAAAAGAATAATAACCAAAGTTAAATACAATTCCTTAAATTTAAAGATCTTACGTGCAAAAAACAAAGCATAAACTAAAAATACTGGAATTAAAAATATAGCTGTATATTTACACATTAATGCTAAACCAATGGAAATACCCCAGAGATATAGGAATTTCTTTTTATTTGCATTCTTTAAAAATTTAATCCAAAAATATATAGATAAAGCAATAAAAACAATCTCAATATTTTCTAAATAACCAATCAGAGATGACCACAAACCAAAAGATAAAACAGTAGTTAAGCCTGCAGCAATTAAGCCAGTTGTCTCGTTTTTTAATTCTTTACCTATTAAATACATTAAGAAAATAAGCAGTAAACCAGCTATCAAAAATGGTAATTTAGCTCCCCAAATATTATCTCCAAACAAAACAAAAAATAGTTTTTGCACAGCAAAAACTACAGGTGGACCATCATGAAAAGATAAATTTGACCAACCAGGAATACTATCAAACCACTGTACTGGGGTTGTTTGCATTTCTGCAGCTAAATAATCAAACCAACCTAAAGAACGATATGAATAAGTTGCATCATCAGATACCAAATCCACAGATGTCATCTGTGAGATTCTTAAGACAAAAGCAATTAATAATATTAAAATTAACCAATATTTCTTTTTCATAAAAACAATATGTGGATAATTATTGACACGCTTATTATGTATATGCTATCATAAATGTATGAAAAGTCGGTATATGTGCGGTTAGCCATGATCGGCTTTTTTATTTACACCAAAATCTCAAAAATTCCTGGATTATTTTTATCCTTCATTTTTCTATTTACAAGCCTACTCATCATTAATTGCACTTTTATAGGCTTTTTAATAGAATTTATTTTCATAGTATATACTAAATCTGCCATACTTGCGAGATTGTCTGCTAATTGAATCTCCACATCAAAATTCAATTTGTTTACTAGACTCAATGAAGTAACTTTATTTCTATAATCAAAAGCAGTAATTCCTTCAGATGGAACACCTAAAGATTATAATCTGTTATGTGCTCCTATTAAATACTTATCTTGATATGGATCAGATTCTACTAAAATTTTTCCTTTATTATTAATCAAATGCTTTTTGACAAACTCTTCCAACATTTTATTATAAGCTCGTTTTAATATTGCAATATCATCCCACCCTAATTTTTTAGCTTTATTCTTGTCTGCTATAACAAAAGCTATGGATAATTTTTCGTTGTTTATAATTCCAATCATTTCAGACCAAAATTTTATTTCCTTGGCAACGCTCTCACTTAAACTTACAAACGGGCTTTTTTACGAATCAACTCTCTACAATGAAGTACTATATTCTCATCATCAAAATGTTTTTTCTTCAACTTACGAATTTGGTTATCAAGTTTTGCATGAAATCTTTCTGGCAAAATCAAACCAGACAGAACAAAATTTTTAGAGGGATGATTGAAACTAGCTTTGCCAGTCTCGTCTAATGCTAAAATTTTATAATCTTTCATAATTTTTATATATTTACTTCTGACAAATATGGCAAAAGAAAGTCCTCCTATTACTAACTAATATTTTCTTAACAATCCCCTGTTTACATTTTAAACATTTTTTCCCTTCTCTGTTATGTACACAAATAAATTTACCATACCCTTGTTTAATCCCACCATGTATAATAGATTTCTTAAAAATCTTTCTAATAGCTGCATATATTCTTTTCACTTCTGATGGTTTTAGAAACATAACACTTTTATCTGGCTTAACACGCGCTGCTAAACAAATTTCATCAGCGTAAATTGTTCCAATTCCAGCTAAAAGATTTTTGTTCATTAAAAAATTCTTAATATTTGTACTTTTATTACGAAATAGCTTTTTAAAATTTAAAAAACTAAATCCTTTATCTGTTGGATCTAGGCCAAACCTAACTGATAATCTTTTTCTTTGAATATCATTAAATATTTGTATATACCCAAACTGTCCTGAATTTATAAAATATATTTTAGAATTATTTTTAAATTTAAAAACTGCTTTAATCTTTTTATCTTTTATCTCTTCTTTTGTATAAATTAAATCACCTTTAGAATATAGGTTTATTAGTAAATAATACCCACTAGCTAATTTAAAAATTAAATTTCTACCATGTCTCCTAATATATTTAAAATAACTATTCTTAATCTTCTTTTGAAATAGATCTTTATTGCCACGTAATATTTTTTTATCAAATACATCAAAAAAGATTATTTTAGAATTAATAATCTTTCTTGCTAAACTTCTTCTTAATATTTCTACCTCTGGTAGTTCTGGCATAAAAATTAAATTTACTTAGGCAAAAACTCACCTAAATAAATTTTCTGTATAAAATTCTGAATTTGCAAATCTAATTCTGCATCTCTGCCTAAGAGTAGCCTAATAGTTTGTTCAGAGTTTTGGTTCTCTCCAATCTCAGCATAAAAAATCGCTAATGTTGAATAATACTCTACTTTATCTGGGTAAAGTCGAATCAATTCTTTCATATCATCGACAAACTGTTCTCGACGATTCATTTTTTTATACAAAGAAATAAACCTTAATAAACCAGCTTCTTCTTCAAAAAATATCGGGTTAATCTCATATATAATTTGCTTTTTCTGTTGTTCTAATTCTAAATTATCAGTCAAGATAGCAATAGCCATTACATTAATATGTGTATCAACTACATTTGGATTTATTTCTGCAGCTTTTTGAAATTGCTCCAAAGCTTTATCATATTCTTTTTTAAGAACATAAGCTTCACCTATTTGAAAATATGTATGGGCACGATTCGGAGCCAACTCTATCATCTTATCTTTCATCTCAATCACCTTATCTAACCTACTCAAATTTGTATTATACGATCCCAAGTACAGTTGACCCAGGTTATAATAATGTCTAATCTCATTTGGATCTTCAGCTATACTCTTTTGCATCTCTTCAATTGCTTTATCAAACATTGGACCTGCTTCATAATTAGATAGCTTATTAGCGTTATTCTTAACAAAAATTGAATAATGACGTCTAATTTCAAAAACCGTATGAGCATTTGTATTGTTCTCTAAGGCTTCACTAAAAAATCCATCAGCCTCAGCAATAAAATCCTCACGTGCATATGCTTCTGCATCTAACAAATTCTTGTTCTGTGAGATAGACTCAATATTTAATTTATAACCCACAAAACCAATAAAGATTAGTAATATAACTAAAATGCCTGCTTTAAAAGGTTCAAAATTAAATTCTTTATCTTCTTTATCAAATACCCGATTGTTAATAAAAGCAAAAACCAAAGCAATTAAAATATATGTATTAATTGTGTCAAAAACAAATAGATTAGCAAAAATATACCCAGCCAAAAGAGATATGAATATATTGCTTTCTAATCTAGATATTCTTTTTGTTTTAAATAAATACAAGAAAGCTAAAAAGAATAAAACAAAATATGATAAAACACCAACTAAACCAGTAGAAACTAGATGTTCAAAAAACACACTGTGAGCATTATCAAACCAAATACGTGAACCTGAATTAACATATATTTCTGCTGGAAAATATTTACTAAATGCATAACCATAATTTTCTAAACCCCAACCAAACACTGGCTTTTCTTGCCATGCCTCAAGTGAGGAATTCCAAGCAGCTAATCTTGTTTTAGTAGTATAGTCATCAGTAGAAATTGATGTAATTCTTTCCAAAGTACCATTTTCTTTTACAAACTTTGAATCCTTAAAAGCAAAAATTAAAGCAGAAAGTAAAACTAATAATATTAAAAAAGTTATACTAATCTTTTTAATACCTTTATGCCCCTCTTTTATTCTAAAGATATTTAATATAGATAAAATAATTAAAGCACCAGCTAACCCAATTACAGCTCCCCTAGTTTGAGTTAAGAATAAGGTTATGGCAGCTAAAACTCCTGAAACTGTATAAAATATTTTCCAAAAGATATTTTTATCAGTAACAAATAGATAAATAGCTAAAAAGAAATTGATTAATAAATAACTACCAAGATATGCTGGATTACCTAAAGTAGATGAAATACGTACACCTGTTGTATTAATAGCAGAAGCTATCCCAAAGTGTTGCATTAATCCGTAAATAACAACAACGAAACTTACAAACAATGAAGTACGAAATAGCCAACGCCATTGTTCTTTACTTTTAAAAGCAAAAACCAAAGCAGCGAAATATATAAAGAGGTGGATAAAGAAAATAACCCCGGCTGCCCTTTCAATATTACTCCAGAAACTATGACCAAAAGCTACACCAAAAATAGCAGAGAGAAAATATACACCAACTAAAATTAAAAAAGCCCACCATAAAGGAGAAACTTTGTAAGATACTTTCTTTTTAATAAACCAATAAATCAAGAAAATTAATAAAACCAACAAAACAATTATACGGAAATATAAAGCTTTAGTTGTAATAAATGGATAAAAGAAATAGTGATAAAAGATTAAAGGTGTTGCCAAAGAAATATATAATAAACCTTGAGTTATTATCTTTAAAATATTCATACATGTTCTATTTTAATTTCTCTCTTATACTAAAAGCATCAGGATGTGTTGATATATATTCCTCAACCAACTCCTCTGCTTCACTTCTTCTGTCTAATGTTAATAGATAATTAGTTAATTCATTTACAAAATTATTATCATCTGGGTTATTTTCAAATCCATCATATAAAGTTTGTAAAGCTTTTTCTGAATCTTCAAAACGATAACGATATAGTTCATATAGCCCATAATATATTTGAAAATCTTTTTTATCCCTACCCACAGCCATTAAATAATATTTCTCTGATTCTTCTTTGTTAATCACAAATGATTTATATAAATCACCCAGATTAGCTGGAGAAATGCTATTAAAAGCATAAGCTTGATTGCACCACTTCCAAAGTTGGGCAGCTCTATCATAATCTCCTATTGATTTCTGGACTGATGCTACTTCTAACCAGGCATAATAGTTATCATCTGATATATAGCGATCTCTATTTTCTTCAATAATATTTTTAGCATTATTAAATCTATCAAAAGCTCTTTCTTTTTGAAATTCAGAAAACGTTTCTTTTTTAATTTCAAACACAATTAACTCACTAGGATCTATATCTAATATTCCTTCATCTATCTTATCAATAGTTGGCTCTTCGTTATTAACCTCATCCTTATTCATATAAAACCAAACACCACCACCAACCAGAATTAAAACAATTATAATCAAGATTATCTTTCTCATATACATATATTTTACATATTTATACGTAAAAAAACAACCCCCCTGCCAGCATAAAGCCGGAAGGGGGTTTTTAATTCTATAAAACTATTTTAATTCAATAAATTGAATTAGATAGATTTAGCAGAAGAAGTTGTTGTTAGTAAACCACCAACATAATAACCGTTCAACCATTCAACTGTAGTTGTAGCGGTTGTAGTTGTGTTACCAAATGCTAAGTCTGACCAAATGAAGTCATCGTCATCGACTGCATCGACAGCCACAGCGTTCGAATCATAATCAGCAGAAGCAATAGCATCGTCACCTGTCATAGATGTAGCAACACCATTAGATGAACCTGAAGTAAATCCAGTAACAGAAGCTTTCAAAGTATAAGTCTTTGATTCACCTGCTTGGATTTCTCTTAATTTTCCACCTAAAGCACCTGCTTCGTTAAAGTAAACTTCTAACAAGGCATAATCACCATCTATATAAGAAAGATTAATACCATGAGTAGCTGTTGCATCTTCTGTTGCTACTAATGTTCCGTCTTCATATATTTGGAAGTCAGCAGCAGTAACAGTTGTTGTTGCAACCTTAAGAGTCATCTTATAAAAACCAATAGGACCCTTAGCGTCGGCAGAAACAGTTACATCAATTAAGTCATATGTACCATTGGCAGTTACACTGTCGCCAGTAGCGGCAATAGTAACTGTTGGTTGACTCTTGATCAACGCATAACTTGGGAAAGTTAAGGTTGTGTCTGTAACAGTAGCTGCTTGTCCTGAAGAGCCTTTAGCTACAATACGAGTATCAAGACTTCCTAACTCAATGCTTGCAGTAAATCCATCTACAGGGTTAGCAAGTGTACCAATACCAGCAACTTTACTAATAAGTGGAGTATCAACCTTCAAGGTTAATTCTTTTTCTTCACCATTAGGAATAGTTAGAGGATTAGATTCCATGCTAAATAATAGTGTTTCTGCACTTGTATTTGTAATAATAGCTTGAGCAATTTGATCAGCACCATCATATAAATATAAAGCGCCAAGTTCATCAATACCACCACCATTATAAGCAGTAATGTCAACATATAATTTCTCAATGTTGATATCCTCATAAGTAGCAGCAGCTTTGAATTTACCAATTGCTAAACCTTCTGAACTACCAACCAAGAAACCGTTTGTATAACTATCACTTCTAGCTAGAGTTAAAATACCAGCAGTAGCAATAGTCATTTGTTGACCATCAGTGTAAGCATAAGTCTTAGCTGCGTCTTCAGCACCAGAATCTTTAGCAGTTACAGTACAACCATTTTGTAGACCAAACTTATACCATTCATCTGCACTTGGTGTTGAAGCAACATTACCTGTAATCTTTAAAGTCTTAACTGAACCTTTAGTAACGCTAAGAGCAGGACTAAAGTTCCAAGTAGTTGTAACAGAACCAGCATCAGTTGAAGTAGGATCAGGATCAGATGTTAAATTTAATTCTGTATCACCATCAAAAATCTTCAAATTAGAGATTTCAGCTGGGTTCATACCACTTGTTCTAATAACCGTCTTCAATTGAGTAACAGTAACATCGTCACCTGAACTTGAAGCGTCTAACTGAACATTACCTACTTCTAAACCATTGCCACCACGAATAATTGTTTGAGCAGCAGGAGAAGTTGACATTGAAACAGCAACACTAGCTGTTTTAACAGTCATTGTAGATGAGTCCTGTGTAGCAGCTGGAGTTGGAGTAATAGTATTACCAGTTACTTGTCCAGTTACAGCTAAATCTCCGTCTGGATCAATTGTAGCAACAATTGTATCATCATTAGCAAAATCAGCGCTCAAATCAGCTTTAAAACCAATTTTATGAACACCAACAGCAAGAGAAACAGTATCAGTTGAAGATACACCACCTGTTTGAGCTGTGGTAGCACCAGTAGCATCAGTTGCACCAGTTAAACCATTGCCAGTAGCAACATCATAGAAAATACCATTAGTGATGTCTGGAGTATAACCAGTACCAGTAATAGTAAGCCATGTTGCTATTTCAGTAATATCAATTGCTTCACCTTTAACAGTAAATAACCATTGACCTAACTGAACACCAGTTTGGTTTTCAGCAATATTAGCTGCAACAAAGCCTGAATCTGGTTCAACTTTCAATGTACCATCACCAATTGTTTGATCAATAGTGTGATCAAAGTAAGGTTGTGAACTTTCTGGGAAAGTAGGGATAACATATGCATTATATGTCAAACCTTGTACCACAACATCAGTATTTCTGTAAATATCAAACTGAATTGTTCTTGAAGAACCACTGTTGATTTCATCTGCTTTTAACATCAACTCTTTATTCTTGGATTTACCAATCTTTAAAGGAGTTGCCAAGTTGAATTCAACATATTTATCAACTTGAGCTGCACTTGCTAATTTAACAGCACCATCAGTATCATACAAAGAGTATGATAAAATGTCGCTATCAGCTAAAGTACCAGATTGTTTATAAACAATTCTTTCAACTTGAATTTCTTCACTTGAAGAATCATTAGTAATTTTGATTTCTGTTAACTCAACATTAGTATCACCAACTTTTGGTGTACCGTCTGATGTTGGGTTACTTCCACCAGCAGCTACAGTAGCTGCAGCAATTATAACTGCACTATTCATAGTCATGCCATTACCCCAAATAGGTAATGAAGCACTTAAGGTAGCATCACCTTTAAGAGTCATTGCATACAAACCTAATGTTGGAACATTACCACTACTCATAAGAGCACGAGTAGTCATGTTACCGGCAATTACTATTTTTTTAGTAGTACCAGCAGCTACAGTAATGTCATCACCAACAGTTGCTCTGTGGTCTGAATTAAAAGTCTTGTTTAAACCAACTTGACTTCCAACTACAGAACCTTCAAAAACTGAAATTGTAGCGAAATCAGCATCTAAAGCCAATCCGCCTCTTTCAACAACAAGAGAATCAACTACTACGTCACCAGCACTATTGTTAACTAAGTTAACGTGCAAAAATGGAGCACGAGCTTGAGTACCCATATATGTTGTTGATGCTGGAGAATCTGAAGCAACAGAAACAATCAAAGTACCGTCTAAAACGACAACACCTGATCCACCTTCTCCAACTGGAGTAGTTAAGTCTGATTCTTCACCAGTAATTGATGATCCATCAGTATATCCTGATAAATCATGTTCTTGAACGTTGTCCCAGCTGAATTTGTTGCCATCAAAAGCAACTTCATCTGAAACAGGACGTTTTTCCATTCCATCAATATAATAAACAGTTGCTCCGCCTGGTTCTTTTACTAATGATCCTGAAGGATAACTAGTAACTAATGCATCACCATAAGTATATGTTGAAGCAAAGAAAGAATCTGGCATGTCGTCGATCTTTGTATTCCAGTTTGCACCGAAAAGATCAGCAGCAACAGCTTCTGATGGAACGTGGCGTAGAACACCACCTGGTTCTAAGGTATATACCTTAGGGTCATTATTTAACTTGATCATTCTTGTACCAGCACGGTAAGGAATGTTACCACCAAGTTGAATATCACCCATTTCTGACATTGAAATTACTTCAACACCAGAAAAATCACCCATATACCAAGTATCATATGTAGCTTGGTTAGGGAATACATAACGTTTGCCGTCAGAAGCATAGTAGTAAACAGCTGAGTTATCTGCAGTCTTAATTAAAGTACCTGAAGAAACAGCTTGAGCTGGGCCTACGAAAGCTCCAGCAAATGCTACCGCTACTAAAGCGACAATCATTCCGAGATTAAAAACTTTTTTCATAATTTTATTAAACCTTTAGTTTGCTTACAGTCTTACTTAGCAGATCTACCCAAATAAGTTGTTGTCAGCAAACAGTTTTGTTTTTGAACTTCCCCTTCGATATTTAACCGAAGTCGACCATTTCTTGGTCAGTCCTACCCTCCACTCTATACTCATTATTTAATGAATACAGAGTGGAGGGTACTTTTATTTATTATTAATAATTATTTAAAAAATCTTATACAAACCTGCATGGGAGATCTGTATCAAGTTTGTATAATATTTTTATTTTATTGAATATTAATTTCAAATTCCTCTGTTTCTTCCTCTTCTTCTAATTCCCAAGCTTCTTTTGAAAAGAATGGATCTATGACTGGTTCTGCTTTTATTTCTATAATTGGGTCATCTGAAGTTCTGCCTTCAGGCTCATCTTCTTTTGTTATGACATCTTCAATAATTATCTCTGCACTTCTACCTTTAACTACTGGGTTAGAAATAGTTTCTAATAACCCTTTAGCTTCTTTAACTTTTTCTAAAGACTCTGATAAGCTTTCTCCTACCAACTCTCCTGCTTCTTCTACATTTTCTGAAATTAACTCAGCTTGTTCTTTATTAATATCTTCATCAGAAACAGCTTGATCTACTTCATCTGATATCTTAGTAATTTGTTCTTCAACTTCTTTTTCTAATTCTTCTTTTGATAAATCTAAATCTCCAGCTTCTTGTCTTTCAACTAAAGCTGCTAATACAACCAACTTAACATCACCTACTTCTTCTAAAACATCTTTTGTATTATTTTTATCTTCAACTTGATTAATTTGTTCTTGAATATCATCCATATCCTTATTTATCACTTCAGCCATAGCTAAAACTTTCTTTGAACCTTCCTCTGAATTAATTTTAGCGAACTTATCTTTAACATCTGTTAAATGATTTTTAATCTGATTTGAAACATATGTAACTGTATTACGACTTTCTTTTGTTGAATTATCATCTATCCTTGAAACTAAAGCTGTAAATTCATTAGCACGTCTCTTAGCAATATCTAAACTCATCTTTGCTCTTGATTCTTCTGAGAAGGCTAAAATATATCTTGTTTTTTCAGCTGCAATTTTAAAGTTATATAAAGGATTACCTGGCAATGTGTTGTTTGATGCATTAACTGTTGCAAAAGAAAAGACAACAAAAAGAACCAGTACTAAACTAAAAGTAGCTACTGGTTTTAACATTAAACGTTGTGCAGCAAGATTTTCTGCTAAACGTACTAAGAATGAGGTCTTTACTTTTTCTTGAACTGTGCCAAAGTCAATTTTTGACATAATCAAACTCTTGAGCTCTAAACTTTCCTGTTTGCTCATTTCAGTTTCTTTTTTTAGACCTTCTATTTGGTTAAGAAATTTTTTATATTTCATTTGATTCTTCAATAATTTTTCTTAATTTTTTTAATGCTCTGTGCAATATGACTCTCACATGTCCTTCTGGTTTTTCTATTATTTTAGAAATCTCTTTATGTGATAATTCATCAATTAATCTTAAACGAATAACTTGTTCATATTCTAAATTATTCACTTCTGATATCTTTCTATTAACTATTTCTATTCTTGTCTTAATATCAAATTCTTTTTCCATATCTACTTTCTTATCCTCAACTTTCCATGAAATCTCTTCTAAATCAATCTTATCTCTATCAGAAATTGTCTTTGCTAGATTTTGATTAACATAATATGCAGCTATCAAGTTCTGTGCAATCTTATATATCAATGCTGTTAGATTCTCTACTTCTCTATCATTTGAAG
>Ga0075122_10002570_pt1 | contig 11893 bp, 14 predicted proteins | sample AntAceMetag02UKB_FD_69790 | JGI IMG/M metagenome (GOLD analysis project Ga0075122, IMG submission 69790) | Saline lake microbial communities from Ace Lake, Antarctica - Antarctic Ace Lake Metagenome 02UKB | ecosystem: Environmental > Aquatic > Non-marine Saline and Alkaline > Saline | place... | reverse complement strand
TGGCTTATAAAGTGGACTTTAGGGCTAGTACTAGCCATTTGTATCCTCTTAGGTATCTTAATGATCTACGTCGTTTCCCAGTTTAGAGGTGATAATAATGTCATCCTGAGTGATCCAAGCGAAGCGAAGATTGTATCTAAGGATAACAGAGGAGGGGAGTGTGCCATCGTCTTCGGTGCTGCAGTACATAAAGGTTCCGTTGCAGGACCAGGAATTATTAGACGCGTAGAAACGGCAGGGGACTTGTACAACGAAGGTAGGGTGCAGACCATAATTTTTACAGGAGGCAAGGGATCAGAAATTCATGATAGTGAAGCTTTAGTTATGAAAAGAGTTGCAATGAGGCTTGGAGTGGACTCAGAAGACATTATTTTGGAAGATCAGGCCAAATCTACATGGGAAAACCTTCTATTTACCAAAAATCTGATCGGGGAGTGCTCTTCAGTTGTCGGAATATCGGACCGTTACCATCTCGCACGCATAAAGTACCTCGCTTACATACAAGAGTGGGGGAACATTCGTACACTTCCGGCCGAGAGAGTACCCGGACCACTCTTCGAACTGAAAGCAGTCGCGCGCGAAGCGTTGGGACTTATTTATTACACCGTGTACGAACTTATTCCGACTCTCATATAGGAGGAGATCCCTTTCGAGGCTTACAGGGCTTGCCAGAAGGCCCTAGTTTTCCACATGTCAATAGATAGTTAACATAAAATGCATTATGTTAAGTACTACAGATTGTGGATAATCCCTTCTCTGCCTTCCCTGCTCCATTTAAAGCGTGTCATCCTGAGTGTTGAGCTCTGTAGTCGCCCCTCGATACACTCCTCGCTTTGCTCGGAGCACTCAGGATGACATAGAGCTCAATGTATCGAAGGATAAACACGCGACTCCCCTCCCATCATGACCGAAAACGCTCTCTCAATGGCAATGGATAGATACATTTTGTACCTACAAGCAGAGGAAAATAAGTCCCCCCTTACAGTTGCGAACTACCAACGGTCACTTAACCTTCTTTTTGACTTTTTAGGGGTCTCAAGTGCCGAATACATAAATAAGACCACTATTCGGACGTTGAAGTCCAAACTCCATTCAGCAAAGGCTCGTTCCGGCTCTTCTTTGAGTATTACTACCAAGAACTATCATTTAACCGTTCTACGAGCTTTCTTGCGATATTTGCTGCAGGATGAGGAAATGGACGGTGTTTACGCACCCGATAGAATCAGAAGGTTCAAACAAGAGGAAAGACAGGTTAAAGTTCTCCGTTCCGAAGAGCTGACTCGGTTACTCGAGTCCCCCGATGTCTCCACTCGAACTGGAAAACGAGATAAAGCTATGCTTGAAATGTTTTTTTCAACCGGACTTCGTGTTGCAGAACTTCGAGGCCTGAATATTAAAGACCTAAACTTTGACACAAGGGAGATTTCAGTTCGTGGTAAGCGTGGAAAGATTAGAGTCGTGTTTCTTTCGGACCGCGCGGTGGATGCTCTAAAAAATTATCTTGAGTCTAGGTTAGATAGCATCACTCCCCTCTTTATTCGTAACATGGACAAAGCGCGGGACGAGATGCCGCCAGGCGAAAATTTTCGCCTGTCGCGGATTTCTATTTATAACGTTGTTAAAAAATATGCCCTTAAAGCAGGAATAGTCTCCGACCCCTCCCCTCACACTCTTCGTCATTCCTTTGCGACGGATTTGCTGAGGAATGGTGCGGACCTTAGGAGTGTGCAGGAGTTGCTTGGGCATGCGGACTTATCAACAACACAAATTTATACTCACGTTACTAATCCTCAGCTTAAAGAGGTTCACCAGAAGTTTCATGGGAAGTAATTGAAACAGTATCACTTCTTTACCTTCCCGCATCATTTGCAGCTTTTTCTATCCAATCTCCCATATTGCTGTAGCCGTCATCATTATTCCATAAATAAAAATTGTAACCACTAGGGATTTTGCCACATCTTACAGATCGATTTCCCTGTAAATCCTTTATCTTGCTGATATCAATACCAAGTAATCCATTCCCTATTTCTTTGCTTTTCTCGATTTCGTATTTAACCCATCTACTGTCACATGTTTTTGACCCAACTAGAACGACGGTTACTGATGTTCCATTTAACTGATTATCAATCCAATTTTTTATTGCTTGATCCCCCTGTTTCTTAATAGCCTCGAAATCTGCCGAATCAACAAACCCAGCGGCTTCTTTACCTTGGGTGACCCAACTATTTCTAACAATCATTGCCCTAGAAACATCTTCATATTTGAAGCTGAAAAATACTTTGCGTGCCATAGATCAAACAAGTAAATGAATTAGAGATATGATTATCAGCCCCCCAACATAAAATAGTAATAATGTTCTAGAGAAGAAGGTTCCAAAGTATGAAGTACTTTCTTTATTGGTTTTCATAGAAAAATCGATATTGTCATCATCTAGCCTCCGGATTTTGTCGTAAAGATGTCGATATAGCCTTTCTTGCCACAGATAATAAGCATCAAGAGTCCAAAATAACATAACAGGTAGACATGCAATTAGAATGAGGTCGGTGCCATCTTTATCGATTGGTAGCGCAATGATGGCCGTTAGTATTGTTATTTCCAATCCCTTGATAAAAAAGGAATTGTTTGCCAATCGGGTGATAATACCTTGGATGAATTCCAAGTGTTTAAGTTTTTCTTCCATACATTCATGAAATCTATTCTCAACATTAGTTTATGTCAAACGTACTTAGAATAGCTGATTCAAGCTAATATAATTAGTATTATAACGTAAAACAGACTCCTCCGCTCCTTTGAGTTTGCTGAATAGCCCCCTTGTACTCTTTCTGCTAGAGTAAAATTTGTTTTCCTTCCGAAGACCCGCATGAAAAGGCTTGCTCTAGCTATTTCTTCCGTTCTACTCCTATGTGGAACGCTTGTAGCGTTGCCGCAGTATGTTGAAGCCAGAAGTGGCTGTTGCTCGCATCATGGTGGTGTTTGCGGCTGCGGCTGCTGTGATGGTTCTCCTCTCTCTGCGACATGTGCTCCTTACTATCCGTGGTGCAATGGTGGAGGCACGGCAGCTACGGCAAAACCTAGTTGTCCAGCAAATGCAACATACTCAGGTGGGAGCTGCTATTGCAATACTGGTTATGCGACATTCAATGGTGTATGTGTGAAGATTCCTGCCAATGCGCACGTTGCAGGTAATGGGACTGATGCATGGGTATGTAATTATGGTTACGAAGAAGCAGGTTCTTCCTGTGTAAAAGTTCAACCGAAAGCAGCAGCGCCAGTGGTTCAACAGAGTTCAGTGCAGGCTTCGGAGCTAAGTGTCTCAAGTTCTTCACAACAGGGGCAAGCACATCAATTTACGGAGGAAGAATTAGTAGAGAAGGCAAAATTGTTTGCTTCTCTCTTGGAAGGGCAGAATAAAAAGACAGATGATAGTTCCATGGGAGGTTACTTGTTTTGGATAGTCGTTCTTGGGGGTGGGTATGTATATTGGAAAAAGAAGCATAGGAAGAAATAATTCTGTATTACAATGTAATACACACTCCCCTCCTCCACATTAGTGGGTTATGTGGACATAAAGTCCTATGGAAGGATAGAATGATTCATGTGAAGAAGTTTGCTTTTGCATCACTAATTGTACTGTCAATAACAGCCTGTGGAGGCAGTTCTGGCAGCTATATTGATGACGTAGAAAATCCTTATTCTGAAGGCACAGGACACTATGCTGGATACGAATGGGCTGAAAGAACAGGAGGAAGATGTAATGGTAACTCACGATCATTTAATGAAGGTTGTGAGGAATATTATTTACAGATTGAAAGATGAAGAATCTATCAATATTACTTTGTTGGGTCTTACTGTTAACAGCGTGTAATACTGCTCAGCAGGCAGAACAAGAATCACAACTTGATAATAAGATTAAATGTAATGAATATGGCATGAAGAATTTCTATGAGGAAAATAACCGCAATCTTACCCACTATGAACAGAAGTTTGCATACAGCCCTAGTTTAGATACATGCTTATACTATGATCACTATTCCATAAGAGGAACTGACGAAAAAATGATCAAGGATATGATCTCTGGAAAGGGCATAGCCTATTATCATGTCAATACATGCTTTAAAGAGAAAGATTGTTCTGAATCTCAGAAAGAGGACGACAGACAGATGTTGAAATTATTCATGGATAAATACGACAAGTATTTTGAATAGCTATGAAGCATTTACTACTAATCGTCTTAGGCACAGCACTACTAACAGGATGCAATTCCGCTCAGCAGAATGCTGATAACCAAAAACCCATTTCTTGGGAGGAAAAGACTATTGCTGAGATTTTAAAGTATGAGGCATTTACAGAAAAAAACTTAGATCTATCTATGGAGAAGTTAATTGCCAAAAAGGAGGCGTGTTTAAAATATGCGAATGCAACATATGGAGAAGGCTTTGCAATCTTGGGAAGTGGAGCAAGGGAATATAATGAACATAGGTACAGTCCTCGATTTGATAGATGTTTTACTAAGAGAGAATATAGTGACGATGGTGGGCTAGGCATGGATCCTATTTCTACAACAACTATTATTGATGTGATTAGTGAGAGAACACTCTTTAATTATAATCCCAATTGTGAAAATATTTTTGATCGTACACGTTATACGGATGAAGAATATCAAGATCGCTGCCCATATGAATCTGATATGAGGCATTTGTGGGATGCGCTAATAGAAAAACCTAATATGTGATTATGGACATAAAGTCCTAGGGAGGGGTAGCATTAGTTTATGAAGAGACTAATCGCTGTTATTTCAACGATAGCAATTTGTGTAATAGGAAGTGTCTTTACTCCTAATGTTGAAGCGCAAAGTCTGTACACGAACGTAAAAAAATCTACTGTCTTTATTGCTAGTTACGACTATATGGGTGAATTGCTTAGTAGAGGATCTGGTTTTTTTGTGGACGAAGGAATTATTATTACAAACATACATGTTATAGACGGATATGCGCGTTATTACCGTATTTTTGCTACTGATGACAATGATTCATTAGATCCTTATTGTTATAGGGAAATTAATAGATCAGATATAAAAATAAACTTGGATGATGACGTAGCGTACCTTCGTGCGTTTCTTGATTGTCCACATGGGAGTGTATTTTTTGCCGACTCTGATCCGAAGGTTGGTGAAGCTATAGGAATATTCGGATATCCTGCTATAGGAGGAGACTTTTTCAGTTCGTTTGATCTTGTATATACAGTTGGGTCAGTTCTAGCAAAAACCAAAGGAGGGATAATTCCAGGGGAGACAGAGGGTCCATGGTTGTATACGGATGCACCAATAAATGGTGGAAACTCTGGAGGTCCTGTTGTTCAAGATGGGAAAGTTGTTGGAATAGCTGTTGCTGCGCATGAGGACAAAAACGGAAATTCTATAGATGGATTTTTTATTCCTGTATCAGAGATTAAGCGTGGATTGGAATCTGCAAATAATTCAACATTCGCATATACGCCACAAGAAAGTCAGGAGAACCAGGTATACATAGAATATGAAGAGTCACAAAAGGAGCCCGTAGAAAGAGATCCATTTAATCCTATTTTGGCAGCTGGGCGCATTGCTACCAAGGGTGATTGTCTCGCAAGTGTTGGAGAGGGGGCGGATTCAACTGGATATAGCAAACAAGAAGGTGATGCATGTAAATGTAAAAAAAGTTATCACAAAGATGCAGCTGGTACTAAATGCTTACCAGGGTCACATGAATTAGCGATGGAAACGGAGCAATATCTGAAACTAAAGGTTGATGATGGATTCAGTGATGTCGATATAGAACATCCATATATCAATGCAATTAAATGGGGTAAGAAATCAGGTGTTCTTAGTGGATATCCAGATGGTTCCTTCAGGCCATCTAATCTAGTAAACAGGGTTGAGTTTTTGAAGATCATTCTAGAGGCAACTGAGAGTGATTTTACATATATTAATAGTCCTTCAGGCTTTCCTGATGTTGATGAACATGCTTGGTACGCACCATATGTCAGATATGCAAAAATGTATGGGATTATAGATGGCTATCCCGATGGAACATTCCAGCCTGAAAAAACTGTAAACTTCGCAGAAGCTTTAAAGATTGCCTATAAAACACTAGATACAAGTACAGAAGACTCTGGTGATGAGTGGTATTCCAGGTATCTAAATCATGCAAAGCGCAACAGTATTCTTTTCACGAATGATGTTGATATTGGCGGTGATGTAAGCAGACAGGACGTTGTTTGGATTGTGTGGAAATTACTGTTTTTCTAAAGTATCTTTGTATTACAACGTAATACACACTCCCCTCCTCTACTACACAAAAACTAAAATTCCCTCCCCAATTCCTCATAAAACTCTTTCACCAGAGGTTCTACTATTATGGACTCTGGAGACCACCCATTTATAAACAAATCATCACCAGACCGTGTTCTACTTAAGGCTACGTACGCTTGCCCGGGTTCCCACAAGCTTTCGAGCTGCACGAGCACTCTATCTAGCGTTGCTCCTTGTGCTTTGTGGATGGTAGATGCCCACGCAAGGTTTACAGGGAAGTTGTAGGCCTTAGCAACTGCCTTTCCGTCACCATTAAACATCTCAAAGAATTGCTTGGTGAGGGTTGTTTTTCGCCCGGTGAATAAGTCTATTACCAGTTCTTCAGATGAAATACTGCGGACGTATCCTAAGCTTCCATTTACATACATCATTTGCTTCTCTGTGTGAGAAATATCATTTCTACGAATCATGACTATTGCTCCTTCTTTAAGGAGGAGTGTTTCAGGGATTGGAGCTTTCTTTTTCAAAATAGCAATATTGGCCTTACTTCCGGTATAGGTGGTTTCAAATTCCCTAAGCGGGCTTTTTAGCTCATGCAATTTCTTTAGGTTAAATACATCCACACTGGCTCTGTGCGGGTACAACCTTGTTCCTTCGAAGGCATCTGTATTGCAGAGGACTTTTGTTTTCATGTATTCATCCACTTCTTCATTGAGTTCTCCTTCGCGCACCGCTTGAAGAAGCTCAAGGTATTTATGGTCTTTTGTACGTACAACTGTTTTAAGGAGGACGGATATAAATTGAGTCTGGCCCCATACATCATGAAGAAATGCCCATTCCTTTCCTTCTGCATTGGTATCTATGGGAGGTAGTTGAGCAAAGTCTCCTACAGCTATTATGCGGAGGCCGCCCCATGGCTCTTCTGACCCTCGAGCTTCCTGTGCAATGCACTCTGCTGTTGCGAGTACTGTTCCCGAGAGCATGGAGACTTCATCTATTACCACACAGTCTGCGTCAAACAGGCGTTGCATGAGTTTCTTATTTTTTAGCGCTCGGTTGATGGTGTTTTGGGGTCCCCCTTCCAAAATTCCCAGTCCAAAGAAGCTATGGAAGGTTCTTCCTCCAACTAAAATAGCAGCAGCACCCGTACTGGCTACAATTGGATACCGCTTTGTACATTTTCCATTCAGATACTTATTTATAAGATAGCTCTTTCCTGTCCCCGCTTCCCCTGTAAGAAACACATTCCCCTCTCCTTCTAGTATATACAGTGCATTTTCCTGGCATTCCGAAAGCTTCAAATCCTTCTGCTTTTGAGAGTGTGTGGATTTCTTGGCAGCTTTTTTCTTTTTGGCCAATAGTGAAGCTGGAGGATTCATTTGCTGCATTACATCATGTATTGAACATCAATCCTAATGGTTCAGTGTTTATGTCTGTAAGGTGTACTATATTGTGCTAAATGTCTGACAATGTCAGACAAATAGTCTACAATGGCATCTATGACTAGAGAAAATAATAGAATCACAGTCCGCATCTCCCCCCGCATCAAGCTCTCAGCAGAGCGCCAAGCAAGGAGAGACGAGCTCTCTCTTTCGGACGTAGTGCGCGTTCTCCTAAAGGAGTACGCGAAAGGAGATATTAAGTTTGAGGTTAATAGGAAGAAGTAATCCTCCTTCATAGTAGACAAAAGATAACAGTAGGTAATAGTATGATCCGCTATGAGGGAAAAATATTTCCTAATGGCAGCTACCTTCATTTTAGTGGGGTGCAGCACATCAAGTTTTATTTGCAACGAGGGATTCGAAAAGAATGAGGAACAGGACAATATGGTTCGTATTAGCTGCGTTACCCCTGAGTTTGAAATCTGTTGCAATCCAAAGACATATGAACATGTAGGTGATCACTATTCTTGCGACTCCTTTAAAGGAGATAAGTATTCAGTAACTGATATGTCCGAAAGCCCTGAGGTTTCGGATGAAAGTGTTCCACCCAAGAAATCCGTAGAAAAAGTTGAAGATAATCAGGAAGAGCCTGAAAAAAGAACATGTGAAATAGAGGATTGGGATTGTGAACCTTGGGGGGCTTGTAATGGAGGAAAGGAATCACGGAATTGTGTTTCGGAAGATGACTGTAATGTTGAAGACATCCGGCCGGAAACCAACAGATCATGTGAAGAAAGTAGAATCTGTAGTGAGTCGGACTGGGAATGTACGGAATGGACTTACTGCATGAATAACAAGCGCTCAAGAGAGTGTGAGTTGTCATCAACAGATTGTAGGAAAGTTAAGGAGATTGATGTGGAAGAGCAGTGTTCCGATGTAGAGGCTCGACTAGATGAGATTTCCAGAGATATTGAAAAGAGGACAATTTGGATAAATGAGTGGGATGAAATTGCAAAGGAGCTGTCATCGAAATCAGCAAATGAAATTTATCTCGTAACGAATCAATATCGGAAAGATCTCGCAGAGCTCACTGGTATCTACAATGAAGTTGTAGATGGAAAATCATCCTTGGCACTTGTTATCTATAGAGTCGACAATTTCAAATTAGAAATGGATAGTATATGGAAGAAAGTGTAAAAGACATTGTTTGGGTTTACCCCGCCAGATAGGATTATCTGTGGATATGAAATTAAGTAGTTATAAGCAGCATTTGGGTAGTTTGTTTTTAGCTGTTCTCTCCGGAATAGGAGTTATTTTATTGCTACTCGCCTATCACCGAATCTTTCTTCTGGAAATGCAGGGTCCGGTGACTTCAGATTTCACACAGTACGCTGTAGTTGCCAGAGGGATACTTAACGGACTGACACCGTATACCGATCTTTTTGAGGCAAGGCCTCCGGGAATGCCTTTGCTAATTGCATTGTCTATGAAGCTAACGAATAGCGCCTCACTTGTTACAGTATTTTCATTGGTAGCATCTGTAACTACCGTTCTTCTGTTTGCTTTCTTTGCATGCAAAAGCACAGCGAATGAATCCCGCTTAAGGTCACGTTTGGTCATAATCGGATTCGCACTTGCTCTGGGAATCAGTCTGCAGCTATTTGTACAGGAAAGAGCAGGAGCACTAGAGACAGAGAGTTTTGGTGCATGGTTTGGACTGCTCTATGTAACTACCTTTTTCTATTCCGATAAAAAATGGATAACCATTTGGCGAGCTTTGCTGCTGTGTATATGTATTGGTATTAAGGAGCCATTTTTGTTCTCTTTGCTTGGAGTAGCGCTTCTTCTTTCTAATGATGTAAGGGACTTCATAAAATCATTTGTTGTTCCGTTGGCAATTGCGGTTGTTATAGGGAGTTTGCTGCTTTTGCTTCTGGGAATGTTCGGAGTTTATATAGGAGATTATCTACCGGTTATTCTTAATACACGTATGTCGACTGAACTTCGCAGTCCCCTGTTCCTTCGCATACTCGATATTCGAAAACTGTATGGGAATGCTGTTACCTACACATCTATTCCTGCGCTTGGGGTTCTGCTGACTATTTGTTGGGTTTCTTTTCTCTACATCAAAAACATCACCTTATCGGATAGGTACATTTGGAAGTACGTATTGGCTGCAGCGTCTTTGACCGGATTTATTTACTGGAGTCATCGTCTGTTTTCGTATGTTTATCCTCTCGTCTTCTTAAAACATGAAGTGATTGGTGTGCCCTGGGTAAAGATGATATTGCTGTGGGCTATTTTTACCTCTCTGATGATTTTTCTGATAAGAAAACTAGTTGTAAGTAGTAAAGAGAGTTCGCGTATTTTGTTGATAGCTACGTTTGCAATTCTGATGGTGTCTTTGGCTGTGGGGTCTGGTGGAAGATACAACCACTATCATTATGTATTTGCTGCACCGGCTTATGCTGCGTTGTTGTTTCAATTGATCCAATCTGTGGCGCGACGAGAAGTAGGTCAGCCACGTTTAATATTCGTACTTGCGTGTGCCACATTCCTTCTCGGTATTACATATCAAACACCATCCAATCACATAGATGAGCTAAAACGCCTTCAGGCATATAACCCTAGGAGTAATAAGCTGGTTATTATGCAATTTGAAGAACTGATGCAAAATTGTGGTTACTCACGCTACGTAAGCATTGGAACTGTAGATAAGTTGGCATTCGCAAAGTACTCCCCTATTGGTCCAATGGCGGAGATGAATCGCCACGACTATATAGATCCCGAACATGAAATATATCAGGAGACTTATCGAAATATATTATCTTACGATTGGCTATTTTGCTCGTGTATGACGGTTTGACTCTTGGCTAAAAATCAGTAAAATGTCAACAATCCTTAACACTTATGAGCCCCGTCGAATCACAGGAGTTGGATATAGGCCCTGAACTTGCATATGTTTCTAATTTGCCAGACGCAGATCGACTTACATATTTTGATAGTGTTGAGCGCATGGTTGCTTCTATACGATCAGATATAGCTTCACATATGTTACTTCCTGATACGGGTGGTACCTGTGTAGCACAATCAAGTTCTATTAAAGTAAATATAATGCATGCATTGGAATCTGGTTATGAGATTCCCCGGGAGCAGCTCTTGGAGTTAGCAGAGGTTTTTATTGTTGAATGTTACACACGTGCCGAATCAGAGGGTCTCGATGATGTTGCTATAGACCGTTTGGATCTTGCACTTTCCCTTTTGCATTTAGATATGGAAGATGAAGTGGAGGCGGGAGATTCACTTTCATGGAATGAAATGTGCAAACAAGATTTTCGTTTGTGTGCAGGAATGATTCCTACAACTGGTGATCCCCGCGCAGTTGAACTTTTCAGGCAGTATTTGTCACCTGAAGAATTTAAAGAGCTGGCACTGAAGACTGCGTATTTTATAGTAAACGATGAGGCGCAGGCGTTTATAAGTGTAGATGACGATAAATTTGAGTTTGAAAGTAAAGAACAGGCTGAAGATTTACTCAAGAGAGCAGCAATATGTGTGAAGCATGCGATTGGTGAAGTGGATATTGGCCTTCTGAGAGAAATAGTGAATAGAATGAGTTGTGAAATTCCAACGAACCACGGAATCAACATTGCACTGCAAAAAGGCGACATTGAGTACTTTAGGGGAAAGGGTATTCCAATAGGAGACAGAGAACCTTTTGAGCAGTACAGAGAAGTAATTGATGCAATCACTCGCTCAGACGAAGCGGATGGCTTGCTTGATGATGAGCAGGGAGCTTTCGAGAAGAGGTTTTTGTAGGAGTAGTTTTGGGTTTTCTTGACTTTTGAGCATAATTAGGGCAAATTATGTCACAATTTATTTCCAAAAATTCTATGCAAGAAAAATGTAGATTATATGGTCCAGAAGATTCAGATGATCCTCAAGCAGTTGATGTTGAGGGTGCTAAAGTTGGGCTAAACGATGCCGTATTTACTGAAGAAGTATTAGACGAACCCGGTAAAGAGGTGGAGGCTCAAGTGTTAGATACGCAAACCGGTGAAGTAACTGAACAAGTCATTAAAGTAGTTGGAGCTGCGAGAACTTCCGCCTCTAAAGTAACAAATCACAGAGCATATGCTGATACTTGGGAGAGAGCTTTTAGGAAAGGAGATCCTAGGTTGAACTAGTGCAATTTCTGCGTCTGAACTGCATTGTCTTGAACCTT
>Ga0075122_10002567_pt1 | contig 11899 bp, 13 predicted proteins | sample AntAceMetag02UKB_FD_69790 | JGI IMG/M metagenome (GOLD analysis project Ga0075122, IMG submission 69790) | Saline lake microbial communities from Ace Lake, Antarctica - Antarctic Ace Lake Metagenome 02UKB | ecosystem: Environmental > Aquatic > Non-marine Saline and Alkaline > Saline | place... | reverse complement strand
CGAGTTCTGCGATATTTCGATTTCGCAGTGAGGACTTAAATCAAAGCTGTTTGTTTGGAAAAATTGGGGACCGAACAGCGACGCTGGGAGGCAAAAATAAAATTAAAAAAAACATAGAGTTATACCAAATTTATTGGGTACAACCCACCTATATGGTAGGTTTAACCAAATTATCCTAAGAATTTCATTCCCCTAATTTTTCAAAGCATCTTGCTATTTGAAGCATTTTTTCGTCTTCGAATTGGTTGCAGGCTATTTGCATTCCTACTGGAATTTTATCTATTTCTCCTGCTGGTATTGAGATACATGGAACTCTTGCTAAACTAAAAGGAACTGTTAGAACATCATAAGCGTACATTTCTTCAACGGATATTTGTCCTCCGATTTTGTGTGGTAATCTTGGAACTGTTGGGCAAATTATGAAATCGCATTTTTTGAAAGCGTTTTTGAATTCATTTTCAATTATTTGTCTTGCGTTTTGTGCCTTATGATAACATCTTCCACCATGTTCGGCTAGAGATATTTCTTCTCCCCCAAGTATTCTTCTTAAAAATTCTGGTCCGCAACTTTCTTCTATTTTTTTACCAAAACGTCTTCCGTCTAATTTTCTTGTTCCTGAAAAGGCTTCGACATAAACGATTGGGTAGTAGGTTTCTATTGCTAAGTCTATTTTGTCTATTTTTATTTTTTTAGTTTTCCAGCCGTATTTTTCTGTTGCTTTTTTTATTTTTTCGTCTATTAAGTTTTGTATGTTTTTGTTTGGTATTTCAAAGTCAAGAATTCCTATTGTAATATCTTTTGGTATTTCTTCTATTTTTTTTAAATTTATTTCAATGTCTGTTTGGCAGATTGCATCTTTTTTGTCTTTTCCTGAAATTATTTTTAATATTTTTGCGGCTTCGTGAACAGTTTTTGTTAGTGGTCCGATTGTGTCAGTTGACATTGCCAAGTCTATAAGTCCGTAACGTGATACAAGAGAATATGTTGGTTTTAATCCTACTAATCCACAATGTGAGGCGGGGTTTCTTAAGCTTCCTCCAGTGTCTGAACCCATTGCGATATCACAAAAGTTTGCAGCAACTGATGCCGCTGGACCAGATGAAGAACCTCCTGGAATTAATTCTAGTGCTTTAGGATTTTTTGTTGGTCCGAAGTATGATGTTTCTCCAGATGAGCCGGAAGCGAATTCGTCCATGTTTGTCATTCCTATAATTAGTGCATCTTCGTTAAGAAGTTTTTGAACTATTTCTGCGTTATAAGGTGCTTTATAATTTTCTAGAGTTTTTGATGCGCATGAAGCGGGTAATTTTTCTACACAAAGATTCGATTTAATAGATATAATTTGTCCTGCAAGTTTTCCTGCTTTTTTTTCTTTTATTTTTTTATCAATCTTTTTTGCTTGTTCTTCTGCGTGAGGATTAAGATATAGGAATGCATTTATGGAATTATTTCTTTTATCATGTTTTTCTATTTCGTCTAGATATTGTTGTAGTTTTTCTTGAGTTGTCATTTTACCAGTTTTTTGTTTCAGCTATTATAAAATCTTTATTTTTTTTAGGAGCATTTTGAAGCATTATTTCTTTATCAATTTTTTTTTCACATGGAGAATTCTCTTTTCTTGCAAATTCTTTTTTTGTAGTTGTTTTTATTTCTAGTTCATCTATCTCTGAAAGTTTTTCTTCGAAATTTTTCATTATTTCTTTTGCTCTTTCTTTTATTTTGAGTTTTTCGTTTTCTGTTAATTCTTTGTGTAAAAATTCATTTTCCATATATAATTGTCATTGTGGGAGCTTTTATATTTTTTGGATGTTTGAATTTAAGATTTTCTGGTTTTTTGTGTTGGTTTGTTTTAGAAATGTATTTAAAGAGTATTTGGATAAATAGGTTATGAGAAGAGGATTGTTGAGTTTAGTTTTTATATTTGTTTTTAGTTTGGCGTTTATTAGCGCTGCAGATTGTGATTTAGGTGTTTCTTTGTTGAATCAAGATCCTTATCCAGCAGTTCCGGGAGATTATGTTGAGTTGGTTTTTCAGGTTAGTGGGATTGAAAATGCAGAATGTGGAGATGTTGTTTTTACTTTAATAGAAAATTATCCTTTGATTTTTGATCCAGGAATGGAGTCGAGTATTTCTATCTCATCTGGTACTTTTGTTAAAGATTATAGTTCATCTAAGGTTATTCCATATAAAGTTAGAGTTGATGATAATGCTGTCAATGGGGATAATCCAATCGAGGTTTCTTTTTCATCTAAAGGTTTTTCTAATAAGTCCTATTATACAGAAGAATTTAATTTAAATGTTGAAGATGTGAAAGCGGATTTTGAGATTTTTGTTAAGGATTATGATTTTTCTACTAATATGATTACTTTTGAAATTTTGAATATAGCGGATGTAGATATTGAGGCTTTGGCTTTTGAAGTTCCGGCTCAGGATGGTATTGTTGTTAAAGGTGCTAGTCGAAATATTTTAGGAGATTTAGATTCTAGTGAATATACTTCCACGGATTTTGAATTGAGGTCTTCGGTTGGTGAGATAGTTGTGAATATGATATATACAGATAAAATAGGAGTTAGAAGAAGTTTTTCTAAGGTTGTTGCTTATGATTCTACTTATTTTGTTGGTAGGAAAGCAGATGATTCTAGTACTTCTATTTTGACTTATATAATTTGGATTATTGTTATTTCTGTTGTTGTGTACTTTGTCTATAAAAAATTTAAGAAGAAAAAACCACATAAGGCTTAATTTTTTGGAGTGTTATAATGGAAAAAAATGGAAAAAAGCGAGTAATTATTGAACTTAAGAATGTATTTAAGCATTATAGTATGGGGGAGGATGTTTTGGTTAAAGCTGTTGATGGGATTTCCATAGATATTCGTGAGGGGGATTTTGTTGCAGTTATGGGTCCTAGTGGAAGTGGAAAATCTACGTGTATGAATTTAATTGGAAGTTTAGATGTTCCGACTAAGGGGCAGATTTTTTTGGATGGTGTTGATATTTCAAAATTAAGGGAATCTGATTTGGCTCAAATTAGGGGTAAAAAAATTGGTTTTATTTTTCAGTCTTTTAATTTGATTCCTAATTTGACTACGTTGGAGAATGTTGCGTTGCCTATGATGTTTCAAGGTATTGGTTTTGAAGAAAGAAGTAGTCGTGCTATGGGTTTTTTGAAGTTGGTAGAATTGGATGGTCGTGAAAATCATTATCCTAATGAGCTTTCTGGAGGACAAAGGCAGAGAGTTGCTATTGCTAGAAGTCTTGCGAATGAGCCTGAGGTTCTTTTGGCAGATGAGCCTACTGGTAACTTAGATAGTAAGACTGGTAAAATCGTTATGGATTTTTTAGAAAAGATGAATAAGGATGGTAGGACCATTATTATGGTTACTCATGATCCAGATCTGGCTCAAGCTTATGCAGATATTGTTTATTGGCTTAAAGATGGTAAAGTGGAAAAAATTACTAGAAGAAAAGTTGGACAAAAAAAATTAGATAAAGAGTTGGTGGAGAGTATTGCGGATAGTGGAGTTGATGGATTAAGGCGCCCTCGGGAATCCTCTCATGCCGAGGTATTAGGGAAAAGGGACGAGGTGGATTAATGATTTCTGATTATTTTCTTTTGGCTTTTAAGAATTTAAAGCATCGTGGAATTAGGTCTTGGTTGACTCTTCTAGGTATTCTAATTGGTGTTATGGCGGTTGTTGCTTTGATTGGATTGGGGGCGGGACTTAAGACTGCAATTAATTCTCAGTTTGGAGTTAGTTCTACGGAATTAATTACTGTTCAGGCGGGTGGAGTTACTATGGGGCCTCCGGGAAGTGGAGCTGTTAATCCTATGACAACTGATGATTTGAGGATTATTTCTAATGTTAATAATGTTAATTTGGCTGCTGGTAGAAATATTGGGACTTTAAAAATGGAGCTTCGAGATGGAACTATTAATTTTGCTTCTGTTGGTAGTTTGCCGAAAGATAAAGAAGAGAGAGATTTTGTTTATGATAGTTTTGGTACAGAAATTTTAGATGGTTTTTTGCTTTCTGGCGGAGAAATGAATGAAGTGGTTATAGGCTATGGTTATTCAGTTTTTTCTGGTGAGGATTATGAGATTGAGGTTGGAGATAAGATTCTTTTAAATGATGAAAGTTTTAAGGTTAAGGGAGTTTTAGCTAAGACTGGCAGTTTTATTATGGATTATTTAGTTTTGATGAATGATGAGCCATTGGAGGATTTATTGGAGTATGAAGATGAGTTGAGTATAATTTTGGTTAAATTGAGAGATAAAGATTTACTTGATAAGACGAAGTTTGATATTGAAAAAGATCTTCGCAAGTTTAGGGATGTTGATGTTGGAGATGAGGATTTTGTTGTTTCTACGCCTGCGGCGTCTTTGAAGACTGTTAATAGTATACTTGATGGTATTCAGATTTTTATTATAATAATTGCATTGGTTTCTGTTTTTATTGGAGTGATTGGAATAGTAAACACGATGGGTACATCTGTCGTTGAGAGAAGAAAAGATATCGGTATTATGAAATCAATTGGGGCAAGAAATAGTGATATTTTTTGGCAGTTTTTTATTGAAGCGGGAATCCTTGGTTTTGTTGGTGGATTAATTGGTGTTATCTTGGGAACACTCGTTAGTGTTTTTGGCGTTTATGGTATTAATTATCAATTTGGTACGGAGCTTTTACCAGATATAAATTTCTTTTTGATTTTTATTTCGTTGTCTGGTAGTTTTTGTGTTGGTGCTATTGCTGGAATAGTTCCTGCAATGAATGCTGCAAACCAAAATCCAGTTGATGCACTTAGAGGATAAAATGATAGGATTAGAAAGTATAAAATATTCACTTAGGAACTTGAGGACTAGCTATGGACGTAGTTCTTTGACAATTTTTTCAATAATGATTGGGATAGCTACTATTTTTATTTTTGTTAGTTATGGTTGGGGAATTTATAATTATGTTGGGGAATTAAGTACTAGTTCTTCTGCTGATAAAATTATGATTCAAGCTGCGGGTTCTGGTGCTCCAGGTCTTGATGATAGTTTTAAATTAACGGATGATGATTTGGGGGCGGTTTCTCGTTCGACGGGGGTTTATGATGCCACGGGTGTTTATTTTAATGCAGTAAAAGTTTCTCAAGGGAAAGAGAATAAGTATACGTTTTTTGTTGGTTATGATCCTTCGGTTCCAATAATGTTGGAGACTTATAATATTGACGTAATTGTTGGTCGTGATCTTCGTATGGGGGAAACTGGGAAGGTTATTCTTGGATATAATTATATCAAAAAGGATAGTGTTTTTTCTAAGGCATATTCTTTAAATGAGTATATAGAAATTAATGATATAAAAATGAAGGTTGTTGGTTTTATGGAAGAGATTGGTAATCCTTCAGATGATTCTCAGATTTATACTACGAATGAATATTTTGAGGAATTGTTCCCAAATAATACTTATAGCATGATTGTTGCAAAGGTTGATACTACGGATATATCAAGGGTTGTTGAGAATGTTGAGAAGAAGCTTAGAAAGTCTCGTGATTTAGACGAAGGGAAGGAGGATTTTTTTGTTCAATCTTTTGATGATATGATTGAAAGTTTTAGTGTGGCGTTAAATATAATTATAGGTTTTGTTTTTTTAATTGCTTTTATTTCGGTGATTGTTTCTGCTGTTAATACTGCGAGTACTATGATTACTTCTGTTCTTGAAAGATATAAAGAGATTGGAATATTGAAAGCAATTGGTGCAACTAATTCAGAGGTTTTTGGAATATTTTTATTTGAGTCTTCTTTTTTGGGATTTGTTTCTGGTGTTATTGGAGTTTCGGTGGGTTGGGTTCTTTCGTATTTTTCTGGGGAGTTGTTAGATTCTTTGGGGTGGGGATTTTTATCTCCTTATTTTCCATATTCTCTTTTTATTGGATTAATTTTGTTTGCAGTAGTTACGGGTGCAATTTCTGGTGCTGCTCCAGCATATAAGGCGAGTAAGATTAATACGGTTGATGCTTTAAGATATGAGTAAATTTATAATTTATATTTTTCAAATTTTATTCTATCTTTTATTTCTGAATCTTTTGAGTAGGCTTTGATTATTTCTTTAACTGTTTCTTTTAGTTCTTTAGTTGCTTTTATTTTTTCTGGGGTTTTCGCGTTTATTATTATTGCATCTGGTCCTACAAGGTTTAAGCTATCTGAAGTTATTAATTCTCCTTCTTTTTTTGCGACTTTGTTTATTATATTGTTTTCTTTTTTGTGTCTTCCTGTAATTATCCAAAAGTTTTCAATTAGAAATTGTCTACCTATTGTAACTAAAGGTAGTTCTGTGTCGGTTATGCCTCTTTCAAATATAAGTTGGAATCTTTTTTCCATTAGTTTTTCACATAGTACGCATCCTCCAGCGGGATCTGGATAATCTATTTTGTATTTTTTTGCTAGAGCAATTTGTTTTACCCTTTGTCGTCCGTGTATGTCGCTCATTTTTTCCCTGTCTACAATTCCTTTTTTTTCTATTAATGTTTTTTCTAGTTTTTTTGCCGAGAGAGGTCTGAATATTTTTCCATGTAATTCGGTTTCGTTTTCCATAATAATCATTTTACTTTTTATTTGACTCATTGGTCTTTGCGATAAAACTTCTCCAGTTACAATTGTTTCTATTCTTAATTTGTTTGCTAGGTCTTTCGCATATTTGAGCATAAAAATTTTACAATCTATACATGGATTTACACTCCTACCTCTTCCGTGTTTTGCTTTTTTTATTACTTCTAAATATTTTTGTAAAAGTTCTCCTTTTGTGCAGTCTATAATCTCTAATTCAAAATTGTGTTTTTTTGCAAATTCTATAGAGGTGTCTCTGTTTTGATTACTTTTTCCAAATGGCAAGTGGAAGAATAGCGCAAGAATATCTAGGTTTTGTTCTTGCATCATTTTTATGATTAATCTAGAGTCTAGTCCTCCTGAAAATAGGATTATTACTTTTTCTTTTGTCATAAAAAATTTAGAATAATGTTATTTTTAAAATATCTTGTTTTGTTTATTTTCTATATTAATGTTTAAATAAGGATAGTTTTATTTAGAATTATGGGAAGGGAAGTTGTTTTTTGTGGTAATTTTTTTGAAGATGATGGTTCGGATGGTATCAATGAGCATTCTGTTGTTAGGCGATTACCTTTGAGGCAGTTGGAAAGTTGTTGTTCATATAAAAGTGCTGTTAAGATTATTGTTGAAAGTTATAAGCGAGATGTTTTTAATGAGGGTGGTTATTTTAGTCTTTCGGATGAGGTTCGTGAAATTTATAAAAAAGGAATTTCTTTAGTTAGGGAAGTTTCTATGTTAGAAGGTAAAGAGTATTTTGACAATAAGGGATTTTTTTTGGAGGATTCGTTGGGGGCTAGAGTGGAGGCGTTGGGGGGTAATTTTCCGTTGGGGTTACTTTTGAAATATTTTACAATTTTTACTTCTGATTATGTGAATTTAAGATCTGGTGCTTCTCATTCTCCAGGAGATTCTATAGGGGTGGTAGTTGATTATGAATATAGAATGATGGCAAGTATTCCTGATAATAGGAAGGTTTAATGATTTTTGTATTAAAATTATTTCTTTTTTGCCTTTTTACTTTTTAAGAGGTTTGTAAATTTTTCTTTTATTTTTTCTTTATCTATTAATTTTTTTTCTACGATGTCTTCTACTTCTTTTTTTGTGAATTTTTTTTCTTTACCTTTGGTTATAAATTTTAAAAATCCCAATCCTATTCCAACTACTATAAGCATAGTGGCTATTGTGATATTTATGTTAAATACGCTTTGTGTTTTTGTGAATAGAAGTCCTATTAGTTCTGAGGGATAACTGTTTACTATTTTTGTTTTTGCGGCAATTTCTATTCCTTTTGATAATATTTTTATTGGAAAGTATATTTTTGTTAGTGGAATTGTTGAAAGTGCTAGTACTATTCCAGTTAGTGTCAAGATGTTTTTTTTCTTTTCGACTAATAGGAATAATATAATTATTAATATAATTGAGAATGTTAGTGTTTTTTTGAATTTTGATTTTAAGTTGTTTTTGTATGTTTCTGAGGTTAAGTATAATGGAGATACTTTTAAGCAATCTGAGAATTTACATTCATATTTTTTATAGTAGGCTTTTTTTATTATTTCATTAATTGTATAGTTTAGTATTTCTTTTTCTCCTGTTATTATTGTATCGCATGGCACCGAATAGTTGTAGGGTATTGAATAATTTGTTAACTGTATTTCTGTTTGATTTTTGCAGGTTTCTAGCATTAAGGGGTAATTGATATTTATTGTGTTGTTTAGGTTTGATTCGGTGTTTGCAATATTTGTTGTAATTTCTGTAAGCTCTGGATTTATTGTATCGTAGTCTAAGGATAGTGATGCGATTAAAAATATATTTCCCAATAGAAATGAAATTAATAAAATAAATGATGCTAGTAAAATTAATCCGCTTTTTATCATCCCCATGTAGTTTTATGTATAGTGTATTTTATAAAGTTTGAGTAAATAATTAATTTTACATTCGTTTTAATGCTTCGATTCTTTTTTCTATTGGTGGATGTGTGCTTCCAATATTTTTGAATGGATTTGCAAAAAACATAGGAGCTACGGCTTTTGACATTTTTTTCTCTGGTTGATTTTCTGTTCCTATTTTTTCTAGGGCCTTAATTAATGATTCTGGGTTTCTTGTGAATTGCACGCTACTTGCATCTGCTGAGAATTCTCTTTTTCTTGATATGGACATTTGAACGAAATAAACTGCTATTGGTGCGAGGATGGCTAAAACAATTCCTATAACCATAAAAATAATTTGACTTTTGTCTTTGTCTCTTCCTCCTGAGAACCATAAGCTTCTTAAGAAAATTTCTGAAGTGATTGCAATAAGTCCTACCATTACCGTTACTAGTGTCATAAATCTTATATCATAATTTGCGATGTGTCCTAACTCGTGAGCCAAGACCGCTTCAAGTTCTCTTCTTTCTAGTTTTTCTAGTGCTCCATCTGTTACGCATATTACTGCGTGATTTGGGTCTCTTCCCGAGGCAAAAGCGTTTATGTTTGGAGTATGCATAATATAGAGTTCTGGTTTTGGGAGTCCGGAGGCAATTGCTAAACCTTCTACTAGTCTATGATAATCTGCATAGTTTGATTTTGTTGCTTTTTTTGCTCCGACTGAAGCGATTGATATTTTACTAGAGTTATGGTAAGTTATTAGTAAATAGCTAAGTGAAAAGATTATTCCGAAAATCATTATGATAAAAAAATATGCAGGATCAGTTGCTAATGTGATTACAAAAGCTAGTCCTATAAAAATTAAAAATATAACGAATATTAGTAAATAGGATTTTCTTTTGTTCCTTGTGATTTGATCTCTAAAATCTATGTGAATTTTTTCCATAGTAGTAGTTGGATAGGAATGTTTTTAAATGTGTTTTTTCTTATTTGGTTATGGAGATGGGGATGTTAATATTTTTGATTGTAGTGGGATTGTGTTTATTGGGATTATTTATTTGGTTGGTTTTATTTATTATTTCTAAGTTGAAGGGTGGAATTGCTATTAACGTTGATAATTACAATGCGGTGGCGGGTGGTAAATTTATTGGAACTATTGATTTAAAATTAAGGAATCCCCTTGATGCTGAATCGTTAAATGTTGGTCTTGTTGGTTATTCTAAAAGAAATCGTTTGGTTATAAGTAATGGGCGCTCTAGGAATAGATCTTCTACTGAAAAAGTGTATGATTCTAGAAGTCCTATTTCTGGAAAGAAAATTTATCCGGCTGGAAAATCTTCTTATAAATTTAAGTTGGAGGTTCCTGCCAATTTAACTAATCAGCTTGAAGGAACTCTTGGTCAGGTTGCAAAGGTTGCTCAGATGGCAGGCGTGATACCTAGAACAAAATGGTATTTGATTTCAAACTTAAAGATTTCAGGGCTTGATATAAAAAAGAAGATTAGAGTAAATATTGATTAGATATTTTTAATTGAGTAATTGTTTTTTTGTATAGAATATTATTGGCAAAACATATTAGCGGCTTCTGCCCATTTAGAGAATAGTGCTGTGGTGCAAAATTGTTGTTCTCTAGAGTCCATATTGTGGGCCATATATTCTAGTCCTCTTTCAGGTATGGATTTATCTTCTATATAAATTTTTGCAGAGTCGGATAGTGCTATATCTGATGAATTTCCGGGTATTTTTATTTCTCTCAATAGCCAACTTTCGTTGTAGAATCTGTAGGGATTTTCTATTTCTCCTCTGCCCAAATTAAGTCCGTCAATTATATCTTTTGCCTTATTCTGTAAGTATTTTTTTATTTTGTCTTCTGGTGTTTTTTCTAAAAGTGGGCCTATGTTTTCAGGGTGTAGAAAAATATTAAATGCGTATGCGCCAAGTTTGGGGTTACTGGTATTCCAAAATTTTCTAGGTGATAAGTTACAATTTGCATAGTTTGATTCAATTAATTTGGTTTAAAACTATTCGTGTATTAGAATTAATATTTTAAAATTTAACTTTAACTACTTTCTTTTCTTCTTCTGTTATTTGTAAATATGTTTCTTCTTTTTTACCGTAAAGACTTGCGAACCATACTCCAGGAATTGTTGTACATAGATTGTTGTAAGTTAATACAGTATCGTTGTAGTTTTGTCTAGCGTAAGCAACTTTGTCTTCAGTTGAAGTAAGTTCTCTTTGGAGTTCTAGAAAATTAGTGTTTGCTTTTAGGTCTGGATAGTTTTCTGCCAAAGCAAAAATTGATTTTAATGCTGATTCTAGTCCTTTGTTTGCTTCTAATTTGCTTTCAACTCCTTTTGCGCCCATCATTTCTTTTCTTGCATCTGTTACTGCTTTAATTGCTTCTTTTTCGTGTTTTGCAAATCCTTTTACTGTTTCTATTAAGTTTGGAATTAAATCTGCTCGTCTTTTTAGTTGAACATTTATTTGAGAAAGTGAATTTTTAATTCTGTTAGCTAATACTGCGAATTTATTATAGTAAGAGAAAAATGTTCCAACTATTACAACTGCTGCCCCGATACCAATCCATAACCATACTGACATTGTAAAATTATTAGGGTAGTAGCGTTTATAAAATATGTGGTTTTGGTCTTATTATGAAAGAAAAACATATTGGAGAGTTGTCGAATGGTTGTAAGCAGTGTTTTCTGGGGGAGAAATCTGTTTTATTTATTACGGGAAAATGTCCGAGGAATTGCCAGTATTGTCCTATTTCCGAAGAGAAGAAAAATTCAGATTTGATCTATATGAACGAGTTAAAAAGTCGTAATGTCAAAGAGTTAGTGGAGGAAGTTAGGGCTGGTGGTTCTCGGGGGGCGGGGATTACGGGGGGAGATCCTTTAGCAGTAATTGAGCGGACTGTTAAATTTATCAAAGAATTAAAAAAAGTATTTGGTAAAAGTTTTCATATTCATCTTTATACTTCTTTAAATTTAATTAGTGAAGAAATAATTTTAAAATTACAAAAAGCTGGGCTTGATGAGTTACGAGTACATCCGGATATTATGAATAAAAAACTTTGGAATAAACTTAATTTAATTAGTGGTAAATTTGGTGATGTTGGAATTGAGGTTCCGGTTTTTCCGGGGGCTGAGAAGAAAGTTTTAGAGTTAATTGATTATGCTAAAGATAAAGTTGATTTTTTTAATTTGAATGAGTTAGAGTATGCGACTTTGCATGAGGATTATTATAAGAGACGTGGTTGGAAGGTTCTTCTTGGTTATCAGGTTCGCGGAAGTCAGAAAAGTGCGTTTAAGGTTTTGAAGAAATTGAAGAAGTCTGGTTTGCGGGTTCATTTTTGTACGGCTAATTTTAAGGACGATGTTCAGTTTGTAAATAGAATAAAGCTTAGGGCGAAGAGTGTTGCTTTGAAGACTGATAAGATTACTCG
>Ga0075122_10002564_pt1 | contig 11908 bp, 13 predicted proteins | sample AntAceMetag02UKB_FD_69790 | JGI IMG/M metagenome (GOLD analysis project Ga0075122, IMG submission 69790) | Saline lake microbial communities from Ace Lake, Antarctica - Antarctic Ace Lake Metagenome 02UKB | ecosystem: Environmental > Aquatic > Non-marine Saline and Alkaline > Saline | place... | reverse complement strand
TTAACTCTCTTGTACCTACATTTAACGTCCAAAATAATGAAAAATCAGCTGTTTCTTCCTCTGTAGACGTAGAAAATACTATAGTTTTTATACCGTCAGGATACGGAGATACCGCTGTAAACTTAGTAAATTTATCTAGACCAATTTTAACCCCATCAACCATTATTGGTTCTTGGAAAAGATTATTCCATCTTTCCCCTACCTGTCCTTTCCAACTTTCAATAGAATATCGAAAAACAACACTTTCCTTATCGTTGCTAATAAGTAGGACATCATCTTCTTCAGAAATTGTAATTGTTTTTCCTACTAGATCTACATATTCTATTTGTGACGAAAGAACATAACCAATTGTAACTACCGCCAAAGAAACCCCCAAAACAAGTCCAGTTATAAAAAATATTTTTTTCATAAATTATTATACGCCTTAGCGCTAACTTACACTAATAACTACTTTTTATTGTATCAAAAAAAGTTTGATACATCAAGCATTTTTGAAAATTGTGCTTTTATGCTATAATCTAAAAAAAAAGGAGGTGGGTTCTTTGAAAAAATATTTTTTTGATTTAGACGGGACAATTACAGAAAATCATGGTTACGGAATTTCAGAATTCAATATTCCTTGGATTATTCTGTGGATTTTTTTACTTCTTTATAAGCCAAAAATAAATAAAAAAGTTTTACAAATTATCCATAACATTAAAGAAGAAAATCAAGAGATAATTATCGTTACTGCGCGACCAGAAAAAACAAGAAAAATTACAGAAAAATACCTGCTAAAAAACAACGTTTATTTTGATAAAATATTTTTTGTCGGTCCAGGGAAAGATTCTTTTTTAAAAAAGATAGAAATAGTCAGTAAAGATACTCATTCTCTGTTTTTCGAGAATAGTAGAAAAGTTGTAATGGAGGCAGAAGAAAAAGGGATAAAATGTGTTCTTATTAAAAAACAGGATAAATAATGTCCTGTTTTCTTTTTTAATAATCTCTGACGCACCTTACATATGCTGTTCCTACGTGGGAATGACAATCACGTTTAATTTTATTTTCATCATAATATACCTCGCGTATTGAGTATGCTGGTTCCCAGAACGTACATTCATCATCGTTGTTTGCCTGAGTAGATGACCAAAAAATAGCACTTTCCGAAAGACTATAAAAAAGCTTTGTGTTAAATCCAGGCTGATATCCTCCGGGAAGAAAATTTATTCCTGAAAGAGCAAAAGAATTACTTTGTTTTAATAGGCCGTTCTTCCATAAGTCATACCTTCCAGCAAGTTTGCTCCCCTCGTCAGTACCTCGAAATCCATATTTTTTAAGTTCTACTTCTCTCATGCCAAGCTCTGCTTCAAGCATCATCCAGTCGTTGTCGGTTGAAATTCTCCATCCTAGCGGACAAACTCCTTGTATTTTTTCTCCACTTTGTTCGCAAGAAATGCTCTTAAAATTATAAAGACCACCATAAATGTTACACATCCCTATATCGTCATTATAACAGTACCTTTCTACCGTACAATTTCGATGAGTTTCCCCGTTAATTACATTTAGGTTTTGTTGGAACCAACACCTGTTTCCAATTCTTATTGTGCCATAACTTCTTCCGCCATATTCAAGTGCATTACCACAGTTCCAAGCATTGTCTGTGGTTGCACTTACCTCGCTACTATAAGCACTTTCTTTTTCTTCAGTTACTTGTGTAATTACGTAATAATAAGTAGTTTCTGGCAAAAGGTTAATATCTGAATAATTTTCATTTACCGCTTCCCCTATCTTTTGATAAATACCGGACTCGTCTGTAGATCTATAAATAAAATATTTTTCGGCACCTATCGAATGATTCCAAACAAGATTAATCTTTAGCCTTAAGTCCTCTTGAAAATCAGCAGACTCTGCTCTTAGTCCTAGCGGAATGCCAGGGGTCGTCTTTGCACTAGCATGCATGCTATGAGGACTCTCTTTGAACTTTATAACCTGTGTGATTCTGTAATAATACTCTGTTGCTGGATTTAATTCTTCGTCGAGATATTCATTTTCAAGAGAAAATCCAACTCTGGTATATTCTTTTTGCAAACTGTCCGTACGGTAAATATTGTATTGAGTAACTTCGTTACTTCCTTCCCAAAAAAGTCTAATCTGAGAAGAAGACACTGTCTCAGCAAAAAGATGAGTGGGAACGTTATTGGATTTTCTTTGGACGAAAAAGAAAATTAGAAGAAGAAAAACAATTAAACAAATAACTGCATTTCTTTTTTTTTTGTTTCCTCTCATGAGATATAATAGATTTAATCGTTACTATAAACTATTTTTTCCTCTTAGTCTTTCTATCTCTCCTTCTTTTTCTTGGAGTTCTTTTTTTAATTCTATCATCTTTAGCTCTCTTCCAACCATCAACTTGCTCATTTTTTCAAGCTCAACGAGTTTCTTTTGTATCTGCTCTGTCCTGTTACCAACTTCTTGTTCAAGCTTTTCGTTCATCTCGTTTAGCTCTTTTGTTCTCGCATTTACTTTAATTTCCAAAACATCTCTCTCTTCTTGCATTGTTTGTTTTGCTTTTCCCAAATCATCAGTCATTTTGTTAAAATTATCAGCAAGTTCTCCAAATTCATCTTTTGTATAAAGAACTGCTCTAGCCTTAAAATCTCCTCTAGCAACTCTCTTGGAAGTAATTGAAAGATTTTTTAACGGCCTTACAACTTTTCTAGAAATTATAAAAGAAATTAGAATGATAGGGAAAAGAAAGATAACAACTAAAAGTCCATAGTTTATTGCCATCTTCCTTAAAAATCCAAAAGCTTCTCCCTCTGGCTGTACTATTATTAGTTGCCACCCCATGTCAAAAACATCACTCTCAATAATTTTAAAACTAGCAACCAAATTTTGTTCCTGAAAATCAAAAGTTAAGTTTCCTTTTTTTATTAAAGCATTTTGATCTAAAGGATAACTCTCCGATATTTTAGTAAAAAGATTCTTTTTATCTTGATGAAAGATAATATCTCCTCTTTCGTTTAAAATAATCGCCATTCCTCCTATGCCAACTTTAAAGTTTAGATCTCTAAATAACGGCTCCATATTTATTTGTACAACCGTGAAAGACGCAATCTGTCCTTCTTCATCAATATTTGGGACAAAAACAGCCATCATCGGATCTTCTGGATTAGAAACCACATACATATCAGAGATGACAATTTCTTTGGTTGCCTTAGCTTTCATAAACCAAGGATTTGTTTCCCAACGACCATAAGATCTTTTTGACGTTGAAGCAACAACTTTTCCTTCATTATCAAGAGAAGTTATATCTTGAAAAAATACTTGATAATAATTAGAAATTCTATTTATTTCATTTTCGATTTCTTCGACAGAAGATTCTTTCGAAATTAAAGTTTCGTTTTGGTTTAAGAGACTAGAGCTAACAATTGATTGGTTAATAAAGTTTTCTATTCGGAGAGAGGTTATTTTATTTATTTTTTCAAGGTTATTATAGGTTGTTTCTTTCAAGCATCCTTCAAAAAAATAAAGAAGAAAAAATCCGCCAATAAGCAGGGGTAAAAAACCTACCAAAATGAGAATGAAAGATAGTCTTGTCCCAAATTTCATCTTATTCTTTTACTTTAAGCTCACGCGTAATATTACTTAATATACTTTCTGGGTCTTCTCGAAGAGCGACTAAAACATCATCTGAGTCTTCAAAAAAATCTACGTTAGCCTTTATACCATGTTCTTTTTCGAACTCACTAACCACTTCTTCGCTTAAATAATCTTCCCAGTTAAAAATATTCAATACTCCCCCAACAAAGGGATCTGGACTAACCTCTTTCTTTCCAAAAAAGAAAAAAAGAAAAACAGCAGAAGCAAAAACGACGATTAAAATAATTGCAAGAATTAGTTTCTTGTTCATTTTTAATGAATTAAATTATTAATACTTTTCCAGTATAACATATTTTAAAAAATCAAGAAAAGTTTTTTAAAATCCTATTACTTTGTTTGAAATTCTTCCAGAAGAAATATATTCTTTAATTGTAAAAAAAGCTGTTTTATACATCTTCTGCATCGAATCATCAGCATAAAATGCGATATGAGGGGTTGTTATTACTCCCGGGAGATTAATAAGTTCTCTGTCTGTTGCAATATTTTCTTCGTGCTCTAAAACATCTAGAAAAGCATGTGAAACTTTTTTATCTTTAATTGCTCTGACAAGGGCTCCCGTATCAATAATTCCTCCCCGAGAAGTGTTCACAATAATTACTCCATCTTTCATTTTTGCAATACTTTCGTCATTAACTAAGTGTTTAGTCTCTTCAAGAAGAGGACAATGCAAACTAATAACATCTGATTGTTTCCATATTTCCTCAAGGCTTGCATATCTAAAATGCATTTCTTCTGCCATTTCTTCATTAGGATATGCATCAAAAGCGAGAACATCCATTAAAAATCCTAGACTAGCAATACGCGCAACATTTCTACCTATTTTCCCAGTCCCGATAACACCAAGTGTTTTCCCTTTAAGGGCAACTCCTCTTAGTCCAGTAAAGGAGAATTCTTCTTTTTTCTCAACCCTCTCATCTCCTTCTCCAATATGACGTAGGCCAGAAAGAAGAAGTGCAAAAACAAATTCTGAAATAACGTATGATCCGTAATCTGGGACATTAGTAACTATAATGTTTTTTCCTTGAGCCGCTTGAAGATCTATATGATCATAGCCAACGCTACGCGTGACAATCATTTTGAGGTTTTGAAGAGAATCTATGACTTTTTTTGATATCTTACTATGGATAAAAACACACAAAATCTCTGCATCAACACAACGATCAATAATCTCGTCTTCCAAGAGGGTTTCCTCGATAATTTTTGCATCTGGAAAATTTTCAGAAATCACTTTTTGATCTTCTGCCGCAACTTCCAAAAAATATATACTTTTTGTTTTCTCCATATTTACCTAAAATTGCATACTCTGCATTATTTGTAAAAATATGTCAACCTTTTCAACACTTTTTCCACAGCCCCAAAAACCCTTTTAAAAGGGGCTTTTAGCTTAATTAGTCTTTTTTGTGGGATCACTTACTCTTCCAATAAAAAGAATGTTTTCTGTTTTATTATCTTGGATTATAAAGATAAAAGGACGATTTGCCATGAAAATCTTTTCATTGTCTGGAGCCATTGAGGTTAGTCCTATTATTACGGCGGTTGCTCCGGCAGCCTCGGTTCCCTCTTCATCCACGCTTACATAAGCCTGATGAATTACATCGTCAATAACTAACTCTTTTGTTCCATCCATCTTCGAAAAATCAGCCATTCCGTAAAAAAATGCGCTATTCATTCCCATTGAGATTAATACTTCTTTCATGAAATACTTTGTATCAAACTCGAACTTAGGAAGATAAAGAGCATCAACCTCAGTTTCTTTCATTTTTTCTTTGTATTCTTTTATTTTTTCAAAATTTAAATCAGATTCAATACTCTCAATATTTTCTTTCGGTAACAAAATAAGCATCGACACTTCTTCCCCCTGATAAGGAAGTTCAATTAATTGAACTTCTTCTGTGTCGAGATAATTAAATTTCGTTTCTTTGGGTTCTATAAACATCATTTCTATCTTTACGGGATTATCTGGAGTTACATAGAAATCAAGTTCTTTAGTGTCTTGTTTGTCAAATTCAAGTTTCCACTTCCCTTTAAAATAAATGGCATTAGTTATTACCATTCTTGTTAAAGGAGAAAGTACTCCTTTGGGAATAAGATTTTTAATTTTGTTGTTTGTATTTTTCTCAATATATTCGTTAATTGTTTTCCTCGAGCTTTCCGTTTCTTTAATAAAGTCTAAATTAGTAATCTCACCACCGTATCTTTGCCTAACTGTGTTAATATATTCTTCTAAAAATGGGTAATCTTTTTGCGCCCAAAGAGCGTTAGCCGTGTTAAGTTCATATTCTTTCTCTCCATTGTTAATTTGGTTGTAAAGTGCTTGAAATCCACTCCTTAATACTGCTTCTGTTGGAAGATGTAATACAGATACAATTTCTTCTGCAGTTTCTTCTCTTGATCCTTCGTAAGTAATCGCTAGCGCTGAAAAGATACTATAGGGAGAATAAAAAATGTTTTCTCCTTCACTTTTGTTTAAAGAGCGATATAGGTCAAAAGCAAATTCATTGTTTGCCAAAACAACAACGCTCATATTTTCTTCTGATGGCTCTACTAAAATCTTCTTTGGCATCTCTTCAATAACCAAGGGATCGATGTCAAAACTTGTAATTAGAAAAACCAAAACGGCTGTAATCGATATTGCAAAAATAACTATTGCTATAATTCCTTTAACTGAGTCTATTTCCTTTTTCATATTTTTTTAATTGTTTAAAAATAAATAAATTCTTCAATAACTTTTGTTCCTAAAGGAAGATGGAACATTGTATCTGGAATATCGTTTATTTCAATATTCTCAACAAATATTTCAACAACACCCCACTCTTCTTGGCTTATAATTTTAATAGGAAGGCCATATTCCTCCCAAACCCACATCTCCACCTCTCCTTCTTTTTTATCGTATTTAATAAGAAGACAATCTTTATCCTCTATCTTCTCTTTCTTTATGACAACCAGATCATAATACAGTGCATCTTCAGCCCACTGTTTAACCGAACTATTAAAAATGTCTTCTGCTTGGTCAATTTTAATTTCAGTAGCAGTAGTATCACCAGCAGTATAAAGATATCCCACTTCTTCTTCCTTATTCCAAAGATTAATCATCGTTCTGCTTTTGAATAATATATCCATTCTCATCATCTTTTTCTTTTCCCAAAACTTTAAAGAAAAAACCTCACCGAACTTTTTCATAGTAATATCATAAACCAAAGAATCTATTTCTCTTGCTCTTAGAAGAACATCTTTTATATCTTTTGTTAATTCTTCATCAACCTCTTCAATAACTTCTTCTGTGCCATTCTCTAAAACATCCTTTTCATCTTCTTTCAAAAATACCAGCAAACCTCCTGTAATAAAAAATATTGTTATTATAATAAGTACTAAATTTTTTATGTTCATATCCCTACCTTCTTATAACTTCTTTACCGCCAAGATATGGTCGCAAAACTTCAGGAATAACGATTGATCCATCTTCTTGTTGATAGTTTTCCATAATCGCAATTAATATTCTTGGAGAGGCTATCGCGGTATTATTGAGTGCAAAAGCATATTCTTTCTCTCCCCCCTTATTTACATACTTTATATTAAGCCTCCTTGTTTGCCAGCTAGTTAAGTTAGAATCAGAATGTGTTTCTCCATAAGAATTTCTAGCAGGCATCCACGTTTCGATATCATACATCTTATACTTTCCAGCCCCCATGTCTCCGGTACAAATACCAAGAACCCTATAAGGAAGTTTTAGTTCTTGAAGAATTTCTTCTGACATTCCGCGCATATCCTCCAAGTGTTTGTTCGATTCTTCGATATCTGCTTTACAGATTATAATCTGCTCTACTTTCATAAACTCATGAATGCGATAGATTCCTTTCACGTCTTTTCCATAACTACCAACCTCTGATCTGTAGCACTGTGATATGCCACAACTCTTAATTGGCATCTCTTCTTCTTTTAAAACTTTATCTACATAATACGCTAAAAGTGGAGGCTCTGCGGTACCAACAAGATATTTTGGATTAGTTATTTCTTCTCCTGTTTCAAGTTTTCCAGGATTAGTGAGTTGATATACTTCATCTTTATCAAAAGGAAAGTGTCCGCTTCCAACTAACGCAAATTCATTAACCAACGTAGGTGGAAGAAAGGGAGTAAATCCTTTTTCAATTAGTTTATTGAGCGCATACCACAAAATACCAAAATGAAGCAAAACTGCTTCGTTCTTTAAATAATATCCTCGAAATCCAGATGTTTTCGCTCCGGCCTTAAAATCAATAAGATCCAGCTTTTCGCTTAGTTCAACATGACTCTTTATCGGAAATTTAAATTCTGGGACAGATCCCCATTTTTTTATCTCTTTGTTGTCTTCATCGTTTTTTCCTATTGGGGTATCTTCTGAGGGGACGTTTGGAACAGTAAGCATTAGTTCCTGAAATTTTCCCTCAACTTCTCGATGTTCCTCTTCTATTTTTCTTAATTTTTCTTTAATTTTTTTCCCTTCTTCAATAAATTCGTTTCTTTTTGAAACATCTTCCTTTTTTACATTTTCAACGTTCTGGTTTCTCTTGGCACGCAAATCTTCTATTTCTTTTAAAAGGTTTTTTCGTTTGTCATTCAACTCTAAAAGCAAGTCAATATCAACATCAAGACCTTTAACCTTTACCGCCCTTTTTACTTCTTCTTTATTTTCTTCTATAAATTTAATATCTAACATAAAATTTCTACTTAAATAAAACCTTACTCTTCGGGATTTTCTAAAAAGCTACTTATTCCACTAATAATTTCATCTAATCTTTTCTCCGCCTTTAATTTATCCTTCTTTAAATATAACACTTCCTATAAAAACTTCAAAATGCATTTAATCTTTTTGCCAGATAAAAAAATATCTGAAATTTTAACTTATCTCCCTCTCTTTAGTAATGCGGTTGTTTGTTATAAAAAACCCAGGAAAGATTAAAACAATACCTTTTCCTGGGTAAATAAATTTTGTGTCTTTACTGCAATTTTTTTACTATTACTTTTCCGCATTTTTCAATTTCTTGCAGAAAAATAAGTGTCTCTTCTGGGCTACATGCAGTGCGCAAGACACTTTCAACTTCTGGTCTATAGGGATACTTCAAATAATTTATTAGAATCGATGATTGAAAATTAGAAGATATTTCTCGATTATAACAAACATTGCATATTTCCTTCATTTCAAAACTTTCATCCTTCACTTCAAAATCATTTCTTTTCAGCAAAGAAAAAAAATCATCACGAATCATTTTGACACCTCCTTTTTAAGTGTACAAAAACAGAGAGATTTTCTCTGCCCTCCTTGAAAATATTATACAATAATTTTGATATTTATTCTAGCTTATTAAAAAAAGAGCATCTCTTACAGATGCTCCCAATCTTTTTTTTCACATTCTTTTTTAATGCCGATAACTTGCATTTCTCCGCTACAAAAAGAACATTTTTGTTCCTCTTCTTTGACATCCCAATGAACTCTCCCGCATCTTTCACAGCTTTTGTGCACTAAGTGCTCCTCCACTTTAATCTCTCCTTTTTTGCGTTTTAAAAAACGCTTATTAGTTAACTTATAACATAAAATAATATTTATGTAAAGTCGTTAGTCTTTTATCTTAGAAGCTTTTGCGACCCAAACCGTTGCAACTACTGCTATCACCGTAACTACAACCGCATAAACAATCATCGGCATCATTCCCTCTGCTGTTCCAAATAATTCCTTAAAAATTGCCTGGATAGCTCCGTTCCAAGCAAGAGCAGCGACAAGACCAAAAGCAGCTATTATTAAAGAAGATAATTTTTCTACTATTTCTTTTTTCATATATTTTTATTTCCAAGAAATAAAGTATTCGTGATAATCGTCTCCACGATGAACACACTTCGTTTCTTTGGTATTAACTTGTTTTCCTTTTATACAAAATTCAGCCATTGCTTGAAAATAACCACCGTGATATGGACACATAATCGGATGAACATTGAAATCTTTAACCCGGACAGTAAGGTGTCTTTTTTCCTCATCGATTTCAACCGCCTCTAGAGATCCAAAATCATAATGATTTTTCCAAGTATCAGAAGCTTTATTAAATATTGTTTTTATTGAAACTAGATTTCTTAAAAGAATTTTTGTAACAAAAGAAACCTTTGGTGCATAGCGCCCCATTTCAAAAATATCTTCATCTCCCCAGTTAAAAATATCTTTGGCAACAACAAAAAGCAAAAGTGCAATTTTAATCGGATATCTTTTTGACGAATTGATTTCTTTCAAATTAATCGGGTAACCCAATTCTTTCATCGCACTTAAAATCTTTTCTACCTCGTTATTTTTTTCTCTCTTTTCTAAATAAGGAAAAGTGGTATAAAATTTTTCACCACTAACATTACCTTTGGTGTTCTCTATCGCTTCTATTTCTTCTTTTGGTATCTTTAACATATTATTTCCAAGAGACACGATATTCGTGACACTCATCTCCTTTTACATCTCCTTCTTTCATCATCACTTCGTCGATCTCTTTTTTGATTTTATTGTTCATAATATTTTATTAAGAAAAAAAATAAATCTTATATTATTAATTACCATCAATGCGCTTTCCACTTCTTCTCCTAATCCTAAGTCTCTAGGTATTATTTTCACTTCTATGGGAATACTAATCGGAATGTTTTGGTTAATATAAATAACTTCATCAGTACTACTAAACAAAGATGAATCAATTTTAATTGTACTAGAAAATGAAACTTTTTGATCAACGGGAACATCTAGATCTAAAGGAACACTTACCATATATTTTCCCAAAAGAGGAATCTCAATAGGAATGCTCACGTTTTGATTAATTCGAACTGTTGTTTTAATAGGAACAACGGCACTATATGGAATTTCCTCGGGAATGATTTTCTCCATGTCGACAAAATCTTTAACCGGAACAGTAAGACTAACCGGCACATCTTCTTCAATTTGGACTTTGACGCTTAACCCTTCTTGGTATATTGATTTTACTTCTCTATAAAATTCTTTTGTAACATAGTCTACTCTGCTACGCGTCAGAAAATAAAAAACAATAACAGGAATAATTATTAAAACTACAAGTAGTCGCAGTAAATTTTCTACGATATATCTTCTTTTCATAATCAACCTTCTTCACTTTACCAAAAAAACACCTCAAATAAAAGATACTGTGAAAATTATAATTTAAGAGATACCTATATTAGAAGCAAAGTCATGAACACGCTTGTCCATAATAATATCGGCTTTACGTAGCGGTCTTTTAAGGAACAAACCACTCAGTGAAGAACAGCGACTAAGAGCAACATATGTTTGCCCATGTGCAAAACTTCCAGTGCTTAAATCAATAATAACTTTATCAAAAGTTTTACCCTGGCTTTTGTGAATAGTAATAGCCCAAGCTAACTTAATCGGCATTTGTTTAAAAGTTCCCAAATTTTCTCTCACAAATTCTCCGTCTTTAAAAACATATTTTGATATTTCCCAGAGATGTTTTTTCACTTCTACAACTTTGCCGTTATTTTTTTCTACCTTTATTGTTGTTTCAACTATCCCAGTGTCACAATCAACGCCATCGCTAATTCCAATAATCTTCCCTATTGTTCCGTTGACCCATCTTCTTTCACTATCGTTATAAATAAACATAACCTGCGCACCTACTTTAAATACAAGCTGTTCATCATTGGGATAAAGATTTTTTGCAACTTTTCCGGTTTTCTCTGCAAGAAATATTTTTTCTTCTCCTTTCAATTGCTGGAGCTTTTTTTCATTAATTTTACTTGCACTGTTATTAGTTGTCATTAAATAGATATATTTTTCAGAATCAGGAGGAGTAAAGCTAGGCTTACATTGTTTATTTAATTCCTGGATCTGACTAGAGTCAATTGAATTGTCTCGAATAGCGTTTAAAAGATCAATAAATTGTTTGTCGGACTGCCGATAAATTTGATCAAGTTCAACTCGCACAACATTAAAATCTTCCGCAAACATATTGCTTTGTCCACGAAAAACTTCAGCGTCAAAAAAATACGGAGATTTATATTCCGAAAAAAACTTATCTTTATCATTTAGAGTAATTACCGGTGGAAGCTGATAAAGATCTCCAAAGAAAACCATTTGTACGCCACCGAAAGGTTTGTCATTCTTACGACTACGACGCAAAACGATATCAACGGCGTCCAGTAGGTCTGCGCGCACCATTGAGATTTCGTCGATAGCAATAGTTTTAATACTTCTGAATTTATCTTGCTTTTTTTTATTTAAAGACATGTGTTTGGCTTC
>Ga0075122_10002558_pt1 | contig 11928 bp, 21 predicted proteins | sample AntAceMetag02UKB_FD_69790 | JGI IMG/M metagenome (GOLD analysis project Ga0075122, IMG submission 69790) | Saline lake microbial communities from Ace Lake, Antarctica - Antarctic Ace Lake Metagenome 02UKB | ecosystem: Environmental > Aquatic > Non-marine Saline and Alkaline > Saline | place... | reverse complement strand
ATTTGTAATAAAAAGATGATTAAAGTTCCTAAAGGAATAAACAATTTTTACCCTAATGTTACTAGAGAAATGTTGTGGGGTGAATTACAAAAATGGTTGATATAATTCTTAGACCAACAAGCGATTATAGTAAAAGTGCAAATAATAGAGATTTTGCTAGTAATAATACATCAGACCCATATACCTTTTATGCAGTAGTAGATGAAGTTATAGCAGATGATGATTCTTCATTTATAGATTGTTTAAGAGAAACAGTTGGTGAAGCATTTGTAAATCATGGGTTTGCATCTACTGGGATAACCGAAGGAACTATAATTAATGTTCAATTAGTTTTCAGGTCAAGAATAGCAAATACAAAAGGTACTGCTTATACAATACCATATATTCACGAAGTATCTGCTGGAACATCATTTAGTACAAATAGTGCATCTTATGCAGATTTCACTAAAGATTTTGCATTAGACCCAGCAACAGGTTTAGCTTGGACTTGGGAAGCAGTTAATACTTTAAAAGCTGGATATTCCATGTGGACTTCAAACGATAAATATGGTAATTATCTTACTCAATTTTATGTTAAAATAACTTATGAAGCAACAGTTGATAAAAATACAGAATTAAAAGGAATTATAGCAAGTGGAATAACAATAGGATAGGTGAAATGAAATGGAAAAACAAAAAGAAAGTATTTATGAAGTGTATGGTAAGTTAATGGTAAAGAAAGAACTACTTGACTCCCAGATAAATGAAGTAAAGAAGGCAATTAGTGCTGATTTAAATAAGAAACCAGAAGAACCAAAAGCAAAAACAGAAACAAAAAAAGAATAGGTGACCATAGATGACTGATAACAATAGTAATACATTTTTAAAGATAACTAATAGAGACATATATGATAAGATTGAGTCTATGATAGCTAGTAATAGTAAACAACACGCAGAGATAGTGACTCATCAACAAACAACTAACGGCAAGGTTAAACTTAATAAATGGATAGCTACTACAGCATTAACATTAGTTATCTTAACTATATCTATTGTTATTGGTGCATTCATACCATAAGGTTTATAAAGGATTGGTTAGTGATTAATAGTGGTATAACATGGTAACATATACGACAGTAGCAAAGGTAAGTGAATACTTACAGACAGCAATTACATCAGGAACAACACCTTCATCCACTACAGTGGAGAGTTGGATTGATAATGTTGAAGATGAAATTGATAAGATTGCTGGTACACAGTTTAATAGTACTTCTACAAGTGATGTTTATATGGATATTATCACTGGTGAGAGAGAACAATGGATTCCTTCACAGTACAGACCTTTAATTTCTGTAGCAACCGTAGAACGTAATGATGGGGATGAATGGACTGAGAGTATGACTTCTTTAGTAGAAGGTACAGATTTCTTAATTCAAGACTTAGATACTTCAAAACTATGGTTCAAGAGTACATTACCTGTTGGAATCAATAGACTTAAATTTGGTACTATATCATATGGATATTCTACTGTACCAGGAGAAGTAACATCTCTTGCTACAATGATGACTTCACAGAAGTTTGTTAACTCTAAAGTAGGTAATACTGCATTCAAGACTACTAAACGTATTAATGTAGGACCTATAGGTATTGCTAGTGATGTAGGATTCAGTGTAGGTTTTATTAAAAGTATGAATTCAGAAGTAATGGACCTTAAACAAGTAGTTAAAGGTGGGTTAAAATCCTTCACTTATTAAGATGGTTGAATACGAAGCAGAGAAAGAAGCGATTGATGATGTTATAGATACATACGGAACAGATACTATACTAGCTACACAAGCATCAGAAACATATAATGAAGACACAGGAACTTCAGAAACATATAATACAGGCGTGACAATTAAAGGTGTTGTATATAACTACTTCACTGGTAGAATTGAGTGGTCACAATATGGAAACGTTGAACTTGGCGATTTGAATTTAGTTGTCAAGGGAGATAATACTATTAAAGAGAAAGACAGGATAACTTATAATTCTGTTAATTACCTAGTTAAAGAGGTTAATTCATTACCTCTTGGCGACACAGTACTTGCAATATTACTTGTGTTGATAGAAGAATTTGACTAAGGATTGTATATCCTAAACTCTAAAGGAGCTGTATGCTAAATGACTACTGTAAATGTAACTACTTCAAATTTCAGGAAAGGTCTGTTCAAGAATGTTAGAACTGCCTTATTAAATGTCCATGCAGACATAGGTACAAAAGTCTATGGTTCATACCCTAAAACAAATATTTCTTTACCTTTAATAGTTGTAGAAAATGCAGTTAAAGGTGAATCTGTAAAATCATTAAAAGGTAATTTATCATATCCTGGTGTTGCTATAGTATCAGTATATGCCAAAAAAGCAGAGAAGATAGATGTGTATGCAGATGCAATAGAAGCTGCATTATGGGATACTTCAGCAACATTATATTCTAACAATTTATATTTACAAGACATATTCGATAATGGTAATACTGAGTTTGAGGATATTAATGGGAATCAAGGCCACGGTAAAAGTTTATCAGTCATGTTCCATTTAAAATGACATTTATACAAATTAATATTGAAGGTTCAAATGAGTTGAACGCTTATTTGAATGGCATGAAAAGAAGATTAAAAACTGAATCAGATGTGTTACCAAGGAAACTTGCGTTTAGTGTAAGGCGAGGGATTAGACAAGCTTTATTAAACAAAAGATATGATGGTAACTACAGGAAATTCACAGGAGCAGGGTTACATGAATCATTAAGAGTATCCAAAATTGGATTAAACTTTTACGAAGTTCAACCAGACCCAGCACAGAGTTCGATGGCATACCCTGGTGGTAGAAGTACAATACTAGCTCCTTGGCAATATGCAGGAATTATAGAACCTAAGCAAAAGTATTTTGCTAAAGGTTTCAGAATAGGAGTTCAAAATGCAAACAAAGATGTTCAAGCATCTGCAAACAAAATAATTGGAAGGTGATTTTAAATGGCTAGATTATGGAGAGCAAGAGATGTTGAGGTATTAATCTCAACTAGTTCAACTGCTTCAAGCTCATCTGATTTTAGTGCTGCAACAGATTATGTAGGAGTTTTCAAAACTGTTGAGTTCAAAGAACCAGAAAGAGGTACAGGAGAACAAAAACTATTAGGAGCAACAACTGGTAATGCTAATTCAGAAATTTGGGAAGAAGACCCATCTACTGCAGAATTAAGTGGTGATATACTATTAACACCTAAATCTGGAGAGACTACTGATATAAGTACATTGTTTTATACTTATACTTCAGGTAAAATGAATTACGCACAAGACCCAGCAAGTCCTAGTATGATGGTACGATTTGGTGGAGCAACTAACTTTGTAGCATTCATTCTAACAGGTGTAAGTTTAAACACATTAGGTGGAGTCAAAGTAGATGCAGACGGTCATGCTGAAGCAAGCATAAAAGTAACCGCTGCTGCTAACCAAACATACAAAGAGAAAGGCGGAACTTATGACGTATAAGTTTCTTTTTTTATTTTTTTATTTTAAATTATAAATTGAAGGTGAAATGAAATGGTAAGAGTTGTAGATAAAGGAAATGGAAAAGCAGATGTAGTGTTTACTATATCAATGCCAATGGATGTATATGAGAATTTTACTAATACTTGTCAAAAAGAGTATGGTAATTGTTTTTGGATTTATATTAAGGATTTAATGGTTATTTCTGAGTCATTTAATGTATTAACTAGTTATGATGACAGGTACACTACATTAAAAACAGAAATAGATGAGTTAAAAGATAAGATAGGAAATATAGGAAAAGTTGATACAGATAGTATCAGGACTTTAGGTGAATGAAATGGGAAGATTTGATAGTTATTTAACAGGTAAGATGGAGATTAAAGTTGGAGATGAAAGTCTTGAGCTTGATGTTCGTATGAAAGATAAGCGTAAGATGAAAGGGCTAGTTGGTAAATCTGATGTGGATGAAGTTAAACTTAAAATAATTGATGATACAATTATGGAAATATTAGTTAGGTCTTATCCTACTGAAAAGAAGGAGGCATTAGAATCATTTTATACTAAGAATGATGTTATTATGCTTAACGAATTACTTATTGGTTTTGGTTGGTTAAAAAGAGAACAACTAGAAAAAACAAAAAACGAGTAAAGCCAAAGACAGAATCAGAGTTAAGACAAGCTTTGGCTAATGAAGCTGATACAGATGAGGTTACAGATATAGATGATTTATATTGTAACCTTGTTTATTTTTTTCAAAAAGAATTAGGGATTACAATTACAGAAGATTATTCTGTAGCTAGATTTAATGTTCTTAAAGATGAAGCAGTTAAAGAGAATGAAAGAATACAAAAACAACAATTAAAAGATTCAAAAAAAACAATTAATACACTGAATTAAAATGGGAATAGAAGAGAAATTAACTATTAAATTCCAAGTAGATGCTAAAGAAGTAGAAAGGTCTATGAACAAAGTTAATAAGAAATTAAACTTATTAAAAGGTGGTTTTGTAGGATTAAACACTGTTATGGCTAGGTCCAAGAGTGGATTTAATCAAGTAGATAAAGCATTGAAATCTGTAGCTATATCCCAAAAATACGTATTAGCTAATTCTAAAGCATTTAAAGTAAATCAGTTTAAAAATATAAATAGTGTAATACCTGGAATATCTGCTGGTTCTGATTTTAGGGCTAACAAACCTGCTCAAGTAGATAAAACTATAAATGCTAGTTCTAAAGTATTAGCAGCACAAGCAGCTAAACAAAACGCTTTAATAAAACAAGAGATGGCTAATTTTAATAGATTGGGTACTGTTGTTGCTAAAAATGAAGATAAGAAAAGGAAAGAATATGAAGCAACAATGAAAGTTGCTACAAGAAATGCTAAAAAGATACAAGCAAGTTATAAAACACAAACAAAATATACAAGAGCTTTCAGAGGAGAAATGTTAGGATTAGGGTTATCTACTATGTTCATGGGTATGGCTTTACAACGTTTCGCAGGAGGAGCTTTAAAAAGTATATTCGCAGTATTTGGTGATTTTGATAATGGCACATTTAAGATGCAAGATAATCTTATGCAACTTACAGCAGGATTCAAATTCTTAAAATTAAGTATAGTTAATGCATTAGAAGGTACAGTAGTAGATAAATTTATAATTGGATTAACTGAGAAGTTTATAGCATTAGCAGATTTATTTCAAGAACATCCTGAATGGGCTTCTGCATTAGTGACTACTTTTGGAATAATATTTGGAGTTGGTACTATTGCTATGGTTGGTGGACAAATAACTACTTTCTTATCTTCAATATTAGGAAAATTAACAAAAGGGATTGCAGGGGATAGTGTGGTAGAAGGTTTCAAAACAAAGGTATGGGTTCCTTTAACAAATCTTATTGCAGGTGGATTAATTATTAAGGGTATTATTGATTCTGCTTTTGGAGATGATATGGAAATTGCATTAATAGAAATATTAGGTGGGTTGTCATGGTTTATACCAGGTCCTTTTGGTGCAGCATTAGGTGCTATCGCTTTTGTTTTATCAGTTGGTAAATTACAAACTGATGGTGATTTAAGTAGTATTGAAAAATTAAGTTTAGCATTATCTGCAGGAATAGGAGCTAAAGCAATATTTAAAGCTATTGGTGCAGGTGGAGGTAGTATTGCTATTATGGCTTTATTATTAGTAGGAGATATAGTATTTGGTACAAACCTATTTGGAAAAGCTGTTGGTTGGATTAGTGGATTATTAATGAAAATTGCAGCAGTAGTTGGGCAAGCAATTCAAGGGATGATAGGTGGATTACTTGTATTAATTGGTAAAATACCTTTATTAGGAGTTATAGGTGATTGGGGTCAAGCATTATTAGATGCAAGATTATCATCTGATGAAATGAATGCAGCTATAAAAGAAGAATCAGATTATATTGCTGGTGGATTAGATATGGGTACTGGTTTTTTAAATCAGATGTTATTCCGACAAGAAGATTTAGATGAATCAAGTCAATCATTCGGTGATTTCATGGCAGAAATAAATGGTGAAGCAGTATCTATTGCTCCTGTACAAACAGCATTTGATACATTTATGACTACTTTGAATACAAAATTACCTCAATCAATAGATACTACACAAACATCCTTAGATACTACTTTCAAAACTATTAGCAAAGATTTAACTCCTGCAATAGGTACTAGTGATACTTCAGAAGATTCATTAAATTTAGCATTAAGTAATTTTAATAAATCATTAGATAATAATGTTAAATCTCAAGACTTAGTACAAACTGAATTAGGGAAAACATCTACTGCACTATCAAAATTAGGGGATGTTGTGAGGGCGTTACCAGAACATAAAACAATTATTATAGATGTATATGAAAAACACCATTATTCACATTCAGGAAGCAGACTTGATGCTCAAGCTGGTGGTGCATAAAATGGCAGCATATATTAATTCTTTAGTTGAAAATATGAAAATGTTAAAAAATGAATTAGATGGCTTACCAACAAATAAAACAATTAATATTAATAGAAATATTATAGTTGGGAGTGGGTTTAGTGATACTTCATCAAGTGAAGGTACAAGACAGAGTCCTACTTTTGAATCAGATAGATATAGAAAACAATCATCGGTGTACTAAGAATGGCAAATATAACAGTTATGGATAGTGGATATGTAAAACCAACAAACAGTGGTACTATACTTAGTACTACATATAGAGCTAATTTAGGTGTAGCAATAGGGTTAAAAGGTATAAACTTTACAGTTGGTTCTAAAGCTAACATAGATAATACACCTACTCTAAACAACTTCACCCCCTCAGATACTAACTTTGGAAGTATAGAAAATGATATTATACAAGTAACAGGTATATTAAATACAAGTGATGTAGGAGATTTAACATTAATGCATGAACTATCAAGATGTGTTAAGACTATAGGATATAAATTAGTATACTATCCTAGTGTTGATAATGCAGATGATTATACTAAACAGTTAGTATACATGATGGGTATTAATACAGATGGTACAGCTCACACATTTAGTACAGCAGAACAAAGTACATTTAGTATAGCAGGAGCATACAGACATATCCATGTAAGGTTTACTTCATTAGATGTTAAACAAGATGCTGGGACTCCTATGATTAGTTTTAAAATGAGTGGAATAGTATTACCATTCGACCAACCAGGAGCTTAAATGACAATATTACTTAAGAAGATATTACATTATGCATCTGAAAAAGATGTTGTAACTATTACTCCTTTAACAGATTGTATTGCTTTTGATACAGGTAATGGATTAGAGATACAGAATAATGTATTAACATTAAGTCTTAAGAATCCTTTGGAACAGTATACAGAAATAGATTCTACTATAGGACCTATGCCTATGAATAAACATACTACTTATAGTGCAGGTACATTGAGTATACAATTCAAAGAGAAAGACCAAGTTAAAGTATACCTTAAAAGAAGTGATGATGCTAGTGATTTAGAATCTACTGCATGGGCTAACAACACTACAGCACCTAGTTCAGATTATTTAGTTGGAGTTTATTATGTTACTGAATATAATACTAGTAACGATGAAGCTAAATCCCCTATAAGGGTTATCTGTGTAGACAAAACATACATTTTATTTAATAAGATATTTGCTAAAGCATTTCAAATACCAGAGGAATTAACTACTCCTGAATTAATACAAAAGGTAGTATTATTATCTTGTCAATCAGCAGATGACACAGATGTAACAGCACATACAATAACTACAAATGGTTCAACTACTAAGTATGATATTAATGCTCAGTTAGAACCTACTGGTTTTATAGAAAATACTAAAACAGGTGGTGGTAGTTTCCCTGTAAAAGCTATAACTAAATCATGGAAACCTGTGTATGAATGGTTGAAAGATTTATCACAAATAGAATATTTAAATACTGATGCGGAATTAGATAGTGGAACATTAAGTGAAACAAGACCTTTCATTTATTGGGTTGATGAGGATGGAGCATTCCATTGGCAAAGACAATCACAAACAGTGGGTGAAGGTAATACTTTAACTGTTGGTATAGATGAAATTACAAGTAGTAAGTTTAAGAAAGCTGTATTTGATACAAAGAATATGCTTGTATTTAATTGTGGCACAGATATTAATGGACATGGTATTTTACATTATGTATTAGATACTACTTCAGATGTTAAAGGATTAAAGATGAGTTACTTACCATTCACATCTATAGCAGATGATTTATATCAAAATGATTTAGGTGCAAGTTATACTGTTAATGCAGATAGAGTAGATTCAGGATTACCACCTAAACAATACCCTTCAGCTTACCCTGTAGACACTGCATGGCAAGAAACAGGTGTAGCAAATGATTCAGCGTACAACTCTACATTCAGGACAGCTTGTAAGAATACAGGTAGTAAAAGAGCTTCAGCAGTATTGTCAGGATTATCTCATGCAAGATGGAAAGGTAGTGCAGACATATTAGGTTCATATTATACTCCTGGAACATTACTAGAGTTCACTGACCAAAGGCAAGGATTATATAAACAATTATTAAGAATAATGGATGTAAGACATTCAGTTACAAAGATGGGTTGGGTTACTAATTTAACATTAGAAGAAGATATGAAAGAAATATTAAAATATGGGTGAATGAAATGGTATTATTAGATGAAGCATTAACTGCAATAGTAAATTTTATAGATGACTCAGTTGATAAAGGTCAAATGGGTACGGGTGGTACAGCTTCAGCTAGCTCAGACACAGGATTAGAATACCCTGATGCTGCAACATTATTCGCAACTACTTCCTCAATATCAGATAATCAAGTAGTATTTACATATATCAAACCTAGTACTACTGGTGCAGGAACTACATACAGAGAATATGAATATCAAGATTCAGTTAATGCAGTTAATTTTACTAGATATGTGTTCACTCCTTTAGAGGCTAGTGCTTCAGAGGATTGGAATATTAAAGTTAGAATATTTGTGAGGAATGTATAGATGTCATTATCACCTGAAGACCAAGCTGTAAACAATCAACGAACTAAGGATGAGATTGGTGAACCTGATAATATTAATCAAGTATTATTCTTTGATGAGATTGAAACAGTAGGTATAGAACCAGGATTAATGCAACTATCTACTAGGGTTATAACTACAGACTCTATTTGGGATGCAGATAATTGGGATGAAGTTAATTGGGAAGGGGATTATGATAATATTCCTGTTGTTAAAAGAGTATTAAATCCTAACAATATATATATAGAAAGATTTTTTGATAATTTAATTGAAGATACAGGTAACTCTACAGCTACATGGGATGAAGATGGAGAAATATCATTCAGTTCAACTAGTTCAACAGTAGCACAATCAACAGAGATTCATTTGAATGATGAAAATATAACAAAAGCTATTGTTAATGTTACTGGTACAGATACAGATAATGGTGATTATCAATTAAGTGTTGATGGTGGTTTAACATGGGCTACAATTACATTAGGTACACAACATACTTTTGTTACTAGTGGTAATGATTTAAGGTGGAAGATAGACAACTTTAGTGAGGATGTGGACATTTTATTAACAGAAGATGATGAATCTTTATCAACTGAAGATGGAGAATTGTTAAGTACTGAGATTGGAGATTTGTTTACATTCACAATAACTAAATTACAAATAAATTATGAAGTATAAGGTGAAATAAAAATGACAAAGAAAATTACTGAATTGACTGCATTAACTACTAGTGCTGGGGCAGATTTAATCCCTATAGTGGATGATGTAGTAGGCACTCCTATAACTAAAAAGATAACAGTTACAAATTTAATAGATAATAATGCAGCAGTAGCTTTAAATACAGCTAAGGCAACATACCCTGGTAGTGCAGATGCTACTGAATTAAATATATTAGAGGGTGCTACACTTTCTACAGCCGAACTTAATTATGTTGATGGAGTAACAAGTGCAATACAAACACAAATGGATACTAAACCTGATAGTATAACTTCAGGAGTAGATGGTGCAGATGTCATAAGTAATATGATGTCATTAACAGCAGCAGAATATGCAGCAATAGCAAGTCCGAATTCAAGTACATTATACATAATAACAGACGCATAAAAATGACAATATATTTAGGTGCTACAGAAATAAATAAGATTTACATAGGTGCAACCGAGATTAATGAAATAGACCTTGGAGAAACAGAAGTATATGGAAGTAGTTGGGATTCAATAACTACACATCCAACATTATCTACAGGATTACAAGCATATTATTCTTTAGAATCTGCTAGTGGAACTGATTTAGTTGCAGGAACATACACCTTAGCTAATGCTGGAGCAACAAATGGTGGTGCAGGGATTATATCTAATTGCACTGCATTCGCAACCAATGATTATATGCACGACACAACTGACGCTTTCATATCAAACACGTCTGGGTCATTATCCTTATGGGTTAAAGTTACAGACCACACTGTATGGGAAACATTTATGAGTTATGGAAAATCTGGAAGTGAATTTAGAATCGGATTTCAAAATAGTGTGTTTAAAGCATATTTATATGATGCAAGTGGGTGGAGTTATATTTGTAGATTAAACGCATTTGCTGTTTCAGATGCCACATGGTATCATGTAGTTTTTACATATAATGTAACTGGTGCAGTAAAAACATTTTATATTAATGGAACTTCACAAACAATAACATATGAGTATGGTAGTGCTGCTGTAGCTGAATGGTGGAATGTTTTAGATGCTGGAGCTATTATAAAATTAGGTGTTAATCCTGATGCAAATGCGTATTTAACTGGAAGTCTAGATGAAACAGGTATATGGAATAAAGTATTAACACAATCAGAAGTAACAGATTTATATAACACTGGTTCAGGATTAAAATATACTTAGGTGATAAAATGAAACACAAATACATTGAAATGATAGATGAAATCAATACTAATGATTATTTAGATGCTCCTAATATGATTAGGATGCACATAGATACTGATGAAGAAGCAGAATTAATTTATTCAGAGAATAAAGATAAGTTTACAATACTTAATGCTAATGTTGTTGATGGTGAACATTTTGCTGATGCAAGTAAGAATAAACCATGTATAAAAAGAACATTTGATGAATTAGGAAAACTATCTGTGAGTGATACAAAATGAATATAGGTGATAGGGTTAATATTAAAGTAGGTGACTACAAAAATAAGAAAGTAAAGATTACTGAAATAGATTCAGTACTATATAATGGTGAAGATAAGACTAGATACTTGGTAACAGGCAAGGGTGTTGGCGGAGCTATTAAAAAAATAGATGGAAAGAAAGTCATACAAGAAGATTCAAGATTCTATTTTGAAGAAATGTTGGAGGAGATTTAAATGAGTAATACTATTACTACAAATACATTCGTACCTGGAAACTTAATAAAAAGTTCAGAAGTTAATACTAATTTTGATGATGTAACAAATAATGGATTAATACCAGTAGGAGTTAGTTCTGCACAGAATTATTTTGAAACATTAAAACACGCAGGAGATGTTGATAATGAAGATTATTTAATAGCAGATATATTTACTGATGTAGATGGTGATAAAGATACTATTAGTACAGGAGCAACAGGTGCAATATATGACTCTGAAAATTTAATATATCTTGCATACCCAGCAGCATTTAGTACTGGAACATTACACGACCCTGACTCTTTTACAGATGCAGCTAATGCTTTTGATGCTAATGCTACAAGTTATGCTTCAAAAGCTCCCGCAAAAGGTCCATTCGATTATGATTTAGGTAGAACATTCTCATCACAATATGTGTCTGGAATATATTATAAAGTAACAGTAAATATTGCTATGTCTGGAACAGGAAATCCAGCTTTAAGAACTTATGTAATTGAAACTT
>Ga0075122_10002557_pt1 | contig 11933 bp, 13 predicted proteins | sample AntAceMetag02UKB_FD_69790 | JGI IMG/M metagenome (GOLD analysis project Ga0075122, IMG submission 69790) | Saline lake microbial communities from Ace Lake, Antarctica - Antarctic Ace Lake Metagenome 02UKB | ecosystem: Environmental > Aquatic > Non-marine Saline and Alkaline > Saline | place... | reverse complement strand
TGGAACAATGCATTCATTGTTTCTTAGGATGTTAAGAGATAATTGGAAATATGTTTTAGATAATGGGAATTTTACATTAATCACAGATGAAAATGATAAGAAAAAGATTATTAGAGATATTTTAAAGCTAGAGGATATGAGTTGGAAGGGGGATGATGTTAAATATTTTTTAAATTGGATTGCAAGGTTTAAGAATAGGGGAATTTTAGCTGAAAGTTTGAGTGAAGAATATGGTGGTGAGGGAGAAGATGAAGAAGAGGAAACAGAAGAGTTGATAGACGATGAATTAATTAAGATAGGCCCTAGGATGAGAGCAGAGGTTAATAAGATATATAGGAGATATCAAGATTATTTGAAAAGAAATAATGCTGTTGATTTTGATGAGATTTTGCTTTTAGTCTATAAATTGTTTGATGAACATTCTGAAGTTAGAGAGAAATATTCAAATCAGTTTAAACACATAATGGTTGATGAGGCTCAGGATTTAAATGATGTTCAGGTTAAAATTTTAGAGTTATTGAAAAGAGATAATTTATGTTTGATTGGAGATGATTGTCAAAATATCTATGAGTGGAGGGGTTCGTCAAATGATATGGTTTTTGATTTTAGTGAAAATGAAAATTCTGTTTTTTTGAAAGAGAATTATCGTTCTACTAAGGAAATTATTGAAAATGTTAATAAGGTTATTAATGGGATGTCATTTAAAATTGATAAAGAGCTGAAATGTACTAGGGATTCCGGGGAAGATATTAAGATAGCTGGATTTAATGATTTTGAAGATGAATCAGGTGCGGTTGTTTCTCAGATTCAAGAGTTGATTAGAAAAGGAGAAAAGAAAGATGAAATTGCAATTCTTTTTAGGACAAATAGAATTGGACAGGATATCGAGAGAAAGTTGAGAAAGGCAAAAATTCCTTGTTATCTTTCAAAGTCCAAGGGATTTTTTGATAGAGAAGAGATTAAAGATTTTGTTTCTTTTTTAAGATTAAAAATAAATCAAAATTCTATTTTAGATTTTGAGAGAATGGGGAAGTTATTGGATGGTGTTGGAGTTACTCGAATTGAAAGATTTAAGGATGTTGCATATTCTAAGGATTGTTCATTGGTTGAGGCATTGGGTTTTGCTAAAGATGTTTGTTCAGAAGTGCAGTTGGAAGAGGTTTCAAAGTTTAAGAAAGTTTTGGAAGATTTTTCAGGAGATGTGATTGGTCAGTTCATGGATGAATTTGGATATGGAAAGAAGTTAGGTAAAAAGTATGAATCCGAAGAGAGAAAGTTGAATGATAAACTTGCGAATTTAGATATTTTATTTGGGTGGTTTTCCTCAGGGAGTTCTGAAAAGGGGAAAGATGAAGATGAAGGTGAAGATAAAGAGGGGGATGGAGATGAAGATAAATCTGAAGATAAAAATAAGGAAGATAAGCATGGTGTTGATGAGATTAGGGATTTTTTAGATGGTTTGATTGATATAGAGAAGAAAGAAAGAACAAAAGATAGGGTTGTTCTTACTACAATTCATGGGTCTAAGGGATTAGAATGGAAACATGTTTTTCTAATTGCATGCAATGAAGGGATTTTACCCTTTTGTATAGGTAAGAAATTGAGTAAGGTTAAGAGAGATAGTGAGTTGAGGTTATTTTATGTTGCAATCAGTCGGGCAAAAGATAATCTGAATATAAGTTATTGTTATAATCTGTGGTGGAGGCAATATGAGCCGTCAACTTTTTTGGGGTTGTTGAATGATTATAAAGGGGCTAAGAGGTATGGTGGGGGTGGTGAAATGATTGGAGATGATTTGGGTGATGAGGGTGGAAGAGAGGTGGCTGGAGATGATTTGAAGAATGAGATGGATGGTGAAGGTGGTAGCAATGGGTTGGATGATATTGGGTTTGTGTCTGCGGATGAGTTGTGAGTGGAAGGTTTAAATATATTGGATTATTCGATTAGACATTACATCCCCAGTATGACGAGAGGAATGCTGGGAGTCTTTATTTTTTTAAAATGATTAAGAAAAAAGCTATTTTAGGTATGTGTGTGATTCGTACTAAAACATACTAGAAATCTCTTCATTAACTTTATCAAATGAATTATCATTTAATATCCCTATTTTCATTCTTATTAAAGATTTTTCTACAGAAAATATTTTATCTGTTCTTATTCTGCTTTGTTTGATTAGTTTACCAGAGGATAAATTTTCTGAATCGATTATAATAGAATAAGGCTCATTTTTTATTATTGTCGTTAAAGGCACCATAATGCAATCATCTGATTTTTTATTAAATTGATTATTTGAAACAACTAAACCTGGTCTAACTTTAATACCCTCTAAATTTGAGAATGGATAAGGCAACAAAACAACTTCTTTTTGATTAATGTTCATTTTTTAAATATTCGCTCCAAATTTCATCTTCTGGATTATCCCATACTTCCTTTAGGGATTCTTCACTAAAATGTAAAATATCTTTAAAATCATCCTTTATTTTTTCTAAAATTATTTGGGGTTTTTGAATTAAAATTTTTCCATCTGATTCAACTAAAACTAATTCATCTCCCCTATCAATTCCCAGCCTCTGTCTCATTGAATTAGGGATTGAAATCTGCCCCTTATCTGAAACTTTTATTGTTTTCATCATTTTATAATAAAGTAAGAATTTTCTTACTTATATAATCTTCGCTTTTTTGGTAATTTTGAGTTATAGGTGCTCTTTTTGAATGGGCTTCGCAATAGAATTAGAAGGGGTACGATTATTTCTTTTCTAAATTTGATAAGATTTTTAGGAGATATTCATAATTAAATAAGAGAGATGTGATTCTAATGGAAGATTAATGGCTCATTATTATAGATAGAAATTTGAGTTACTTTTTCATAACTCTTTTTAATTCATTCTCATTAATGTACAAATTTTCTACACTTAATCCTTTTGATTTAGCATCTTTAATATCTATAGCACTCCATTGTTTAGCCTCATCATAATCATGTTTTCCTGGAATATATATTAGGAATTTTACTGGATGGATGGGAAGATCTTTTTTTCCTAATTCTGGCATGTAATTTTCAATAGCATCAACATCATAAACATCAAAGGCTTTTGCACTTCCCCGATAACTCCATTGTTCAGGAGCTTTGAAATTTGGATCTACTATGCATACCACATCAATATCTGAACCCCATCTTTTATTATCATATACTCGATCATAAACTCCCATATCTTTTCTAGCAATAGAACCAAAAACATTAGCTAAATAAATATCTGGATTGTCTTTGATTATATTTCCAACAATCTCCTTTGCTAGAGGGTATATTTTATTTTGAATATCTTTTGGGTATACTTCTTTATTTGGTTTTGCGTCCATTGTTATATTTTCTAAGTCTTTCATTTTTTTAAGTATATTGATTTTCTATTTTTCTTAATATTTATGGGTAAAACAAGTATATAAAACTTGCTAGTTGTTACTACTAATAAGTCATATCTCTTCTTGCAGGCATCTCTTTCGGAGGGGAGTTAAAAAAATATTCTGGAATTGAATTTAACGTTTGCAGATAAGAAAAGTTTTTTAGAGTGAAACGGAAAAGAATTTTGGGAAATCCTATAAGGATTCTCTCTTTAACTGTTGTTAAGTTGTGCGAGCTAATAAAATGAGTAAGAGCCTACAAGGCAGTACCGAGCTTTAGGTGAAGGAGTTTTTTCTTCTGCGTTAAGAAAATTTAAATCTTCATTTTTAGGGTGGAACTGAAACGCGCGCTTTTTGCTTCTTTTTTTCTAAAAAAGAAGATGGGCACTTTTGCATTAAATCATTCTATATCTTCTAAGTAAAAATAAACTCAATAAAGCAATTAAAAAGTAAAAAATTCCAAGAACAATAAAAGAGGTAGATAAAGAAGTTGCATCAATTAATTTTCCGATAAATGGAGAAATAATAACTATTGGCAAAACCTTTACCATATTACTTACAGATAAGGCAGTTGCTCTTATCTCTGAATGAATCAACTCATTAGTATATCCTGAAAATAAGGGTCTTGAAAATCCCCAGATAAATCCATTAAGAAAAATTAGTGGAATCATAAAGATAGACTCAAAAAACCCTAACAAAATAAAAATAAACGCAGGGGAAATTAAAAAGATGAATGAGTTCCTCTTTCCTACCCATTTCTCAATATAATGTGTTGATAATGCACCGAGCGCAGAAATAACCATAAAAAAACCGTATATGAAACCGTTATGTATCGCATTAAAACCAAGTAAATTATAATACAAGTAGTAAGAAGTTATGACCATCAACATTACACTGCAAATTAAAGCATTGTAAAGAGTAATAGACATAATTTTTTTATGAGATAAAACAAATTTTGAGATTTTTCCTATATCAAATATGATATTTGTTTCTGCAACTCTTTTTTTTCTCTTTGGCTCAATCATAAAAAATGAAAGAGGCATTAATAATATTGAAACAAGGATAGCAAAATAAAAGGGAGTTCTTAATGTTATGAATACTAGCAAACCCCCAATAAATGACGCAGATGAAGCAGCGATCCTAATAAAAAATCTTGATTTTCCTTCAACTTTTTTAAAAATTGAAATTTTTTTTGATTGTCTTAAAGAATCATAAATTATGGAAGTATCGGTTCCTGAAAGCAAACTTGCCCCAATTCCAAAAATAATTTGTGCGAGAATAAACAAATAAAAACTTGGAGAAAACGCATAAATTATTGCTCCGAAGGTGTATGCAACACCGCATAAAAATAAGGTTTTCTTTCTTCCGAGAACATCAGATAAATATCCGGAAGGAACTTCAAAAAGAAGTGTACTTGCAGTAGCGATTGCAGATAGAATAAATATTTGAGTTGCGGTGAGACCTATGTCTAAATAATAAGGAACTAAGATCGGAGCAACAAGATTGAAACTTATTAAAAATCTAAAGAGATAAGTTTTCCAAATGTTTGATAAAATTTTTGATTTTACCATCTTTTAAATTTTAAATTGTATAATCTTTATTAACTTATCTAAAAGTGCTCATAAAAATTGAAAAAATAAGAGAAAATCCAAATCATATTTAAGACAATTTTTCATTTATTTTTTTAAGATTAAATAAGATAATTTTTTGTAGATTTTCAAAAAGTTGTTTATCGTCTCTTTTTTTTGAACCTTTAGTGTAACTAAGATATTCATCTAATAACCCAAAAGGAATATCTAACATGGGGATCCCTTTTAAATGCAATAAATGAAATGCAAGAAGCCGAGTAATCCGACTATTTCCATCTTCAAATGGATGAATGTACTGAAATTCATTATGGAAATATGAGGAGAAATCTATAATATCTTTTATTGTGCTTTTCTTCTTTTTAATAAATTTATTATACTTTTCTAATAATGTTTTGAGTTTTTGCCTTATTTCTGAAGCTTTTGCTGTTTTAAAATTTGGATTTCCTTTAATATGTACGGATTTATCTCTTATTTGTCCTGCTATCTTGGGCTTATGAATCATAGCTAATCTATGATACTCTAAAATTGATTCTTTTGTTAATAAATTTTCTTTTTGTGCATCTTTTAACATTTTAAGAATAGCGATTTGATAATTCTTGACTTCTTCCACATCTTCATTTTTAAGATCCCCGGGGATCACTTCATCTTTCAAAATTCTTATGGTATCTGGTAATGTTATTGGGTTTCCTTCTAAAGAAAGACTATGTTGAACAAAATAAATCTCAAATTCATTAACTATTCTCTGATACCCGGCCTCATTCTTTTTTCTTAATCTCTTGTATAAGGATAATTCTTTTTCTATTTCATTCAAATAATTAATTGTGAATTTTCTTCGGGGTTTCTTTTTAAAACCAAAATAAACTAATAAATTATTAGTCAAAGTGTTATCAAATATTCTTGCTTTTAATGGTTTCTTAGAACTTATTAAAATTAAACTATATTTATCTAAAATCTCTGTATATTTTTTAAAGATTTTAGGAGTAACTTTAATATCCTTTTGCTGAAATTCTTCTTTCTTTAAAGTCTCATAGATAAATTCTGCCAAATTTTTATCTAATAAAAAATTATAATTAATACCATTATGGGTACAATAGTAAATTAATTGATACAAGAGTTCTGTTTTTTCTGATCTGTTTATCTTAAACCTAGATTCTTTTTTGATTAAAAAATTGTCTTTTACTAATTCATTTAATATTCTGTAAATATTTTTATATTCTGAACTGTACTTATTTAACATTCTAGTTACCTCTATTGGCTTTATGGGGGCTTGATGCTTATATACTACTTCAAATATATCATACTTCGTTACCATAGTATTTCTAAGTAATCGTACTTTATAAATATTCCTATTTAGTATTAAAAATAGATAAAAACTCTATAAATAAGACTAAATAGCACATTATATAAATGTTTTTAGATTATCCTTACACATATTTTTATGAACAGAGATGCATATAGTAAATGCATAACATTTACTACTTCCTTCATCTATCTATTAATTTTAATGAATTTAATTATATCTATGAATTAAAAATAAGAACTAACTCCTCTCTTCAACTTCCTTAACTATTTGATCAACAAAATCTTCCTTCTTTACTTGCTGAACTTTTCCATTTTGCCTAACAGCGACATTACCTGATTCTTCTTCTTTATTGCCAATCACGATGATATACGGCACTTTCTCGACCTCGGCTTGTTTGATCTTACCGCCAATAGGTTCTTGATTTAAATCAATATCTGCTCTGATTCCTGCTTGCTTTAATTCTGCTAAAAGGGATTCGCAAGCCTTGTTGTTTTTATCTGTGAAATTAATTACTCTTGCTTGTATTGGCGCTAGCCATGTTGGCAAATGACCATTGAAATGTTCGAGAAGGATTCCGATGAATCTTTCTAATGCGCCATAAATAACTCTGTGTAACATAATTGGTCTTTGTTTTTTGTTTTTTTCATCTGTATATTCTAATTCAAATCTTTCTGGCATTGCAAAGTCTAATTGAATTGTTGCCATTTGCCAACTTCTGTTTAAAGAGTCTTTAATGTGGAAGTCGATTTTAGGTCCATAGAATGCTCCATCTCCTTTGTTTATCTTAAACTTCATTTTATTTTTCTTTAAAACTGTTTCTAAAGTTTTTTCTGCTTTGTCCCATATCTTTTCATCTCCAATTCTTTTTTCAGGACGTGTGGATAATTCAACTTCATATTTGAATCCAAATAATTTATAGAATTTATCAATTAATTCCATGATTTTTGTTATTTCTTGTTCTAATTGTTTTTCAGTACAAAATATATGTGCATCGTCTTGAGTTATCTGAATAACTCTAAATAATCCTGCTAAAACTCCTGAAAGTTCTTGTCTATGAACAATTCCTAGTTCTCCAACTTTTAGGGGTAGGTCTTTATATGATTTAGGCGAATTTTTATAAACTAACATTCCTCCAGGACAGTTCATTGGTTTAACTGCGAATTCTCTACCTTCATAATCTGTTAAAAAAATATTTTCTTTATATTTATCCCAGTGTCCAGAAATTAACCATAATTTTTTATCTAAAATTTGTGGAGTCATTATTTCTTCATAACCTGCTTTTTGATGTTCTTCTCTCCAGAAATCTATTAATTTATTTCTAATAATTAATCCATTATTATGCCAGAAAACCATTCCAGGTGCGGTTTCTGAAAATGAGAAAAGATCCATTTGCTTTCCAATGATTCTATGGTCATTATCTTTTAGTTCTCTTGTATCTAATTTTGATTTTGAAACTTCTCTAAGAAGTTGTTTTGTATCTATTGTTTCATCAGCAAGGGGCTCTGCCCCTTCCTTAACCCCGTTTCCCTTAGTAGGGGTTTGTGCGCCTTCGTGAACAATTTCCCTTGATAATTCACTTAATGGATGACCTTTACACTTTAATTCAAACTCTTTATAGTATCCAAATGGAGCTCTTCTAATATTCTTAAAATTCTTAAGTGCTTTTTCTGCTTTTTCTAATGTTTGTTGAGCAAAATCTGGTTTTGATAATGATTTTGATAAGTGAGCATAAGGATATAGAACAATATCTTTTGCACCAACTTGTTTTGCAAGATCTTCGATTTCTTTAACATATTGTTTAATTAAATTAGGATTAGTTTCATCTATTTTTTCAACTGCAGTCATGATTACTAACGGATCTTTTACTTCTATTTCTTCTTTTCTTTCTTCTGAAAGCTCTTCGGGTTTTCTTAGAGCTTTCTTTAGGGGTTTAAATTTAATATAATCGCAATGTAGTGCTAAGATTTTCATATAATTTGGAAGGGGTTGGGATTTATAAAACTATTTGGTGAATTTAATCCAATAGATCTAAACTTGTTTTTAATGCTAAATCTACCTTTAACATAATGTTTTGATTTAAACTAGATAATTTTTTTATTAATCTTCTTTTATCAATTGTTCTTATTTGGTTCATCATAATTGTAGAATCTTTTTTTAAGTTTGAGTCAGCTTTAGGAATAAGGATGTTGGTGGGAAAATCCTTTGAAAAAAATTTAGAAGTTAGTGCTGCGATTATTGTTGTTGGAGAGTATTGATTAGAAATATTATTTTGAATAATTAAGATAGGCCTGATGCCTCCTTGTTCATGACCTTTTACAGGTTCTAAATTTGCTAAAAAAATATCTCCTTTTTTAATTTCCATCATCCCATTTCCAATCATCTAAATTTTCAATAGCTTCAAACTCTTTAGTTATTTTTAAACTTTCTTCAGCCATTTCCTTACAACCCTCAATCATTAATTCTTTTTGTTTTCTTTTTTGTTCTTCTGCTGTTTGCATTAAATTAACTATGACATCTTCATATGTTTCTTTTTTAGACTTTCTTAATTCTAGTGCTTGTTTTACTTCCTCACTTAATTGAATTGTTGTTACCATAGCACTATAGTGTGACTATAGTATATAAATATTTTTGTTAAGTGAGTTAAAGAATTACTAATGAAATTACTAGTGAATATAAGCCTTGAAATTACCTACAATGGAAATAGCATTGTAACTTCCTGTCTCTTGTATTTCTTCTGAAAAATCTTCTGAAGGATAAGACATAACCTCAAGAGTTTCATACCCATTTTTACTTAAAAACTCATAAATATCTTCTTGTTTATTCTCTACTTGTTCTTGTGAAAGATCAGGTTTTACGGCATACCTTAGGTCTAGAGCTAAATCTTTGTTTTCTTGCACAGAGGCTCTTGCTCCTTTAAAATTTGAGCCTAAATCTAGTGAATTTCCATTAATTTTAAGCTGTTTTTTAGAGGTATCAATTTCAATTAGTTGTTCAAGATTCTCTTTTTTCATTGTATTATAAGATAGTTTCATAAGTATATAAATGTTATTATAAAGTAGTAACAGATAGTAAGGTTTATATAGTTAAATTACAGTATAATTGTATAAAAATTACAATTTTATTACAATAGAATGGTAACAAAATCAATGATTTTGAGTAAAAAAATTGTGAGGAAAATTAGGTAAAAATGATCAGTAAATTAACATATACCCCGCTAAGAATGATAGGATTACTGCAAAGTTCATCTAAACCCGTTAGAGATTGTGTACTTCGGGAATCTGGACAAATGATTAGATTAGGATTACTATCTCAAGGCCAAGTTGATTCTGCTCTAGAAATTGGTTATGATAAAGAAAAAGAACGAAATATTAGTATGTATGGTGTTGCAAATCCTTCTACGCAACTTATGTTTAAGATTGGGCTAGAAGGCTTAAAAGATTTAAATTTTAATCCAAATTTTGTTTCAATGAATGAGGGAAGATATAGTTCTGGTGAAGAACTTTCTACAATTGCAGGGGGATGTAATATATCTGCACTTTATTTTGAAAAAGATGGTCGAAGTGAAGGTATTTTAACCCACTATGATCCAATGTCTCTTACAAAAAATGTGGATAAATTAAGTGATTTAAGAGGAAAATTAATGGAAAATCCTGATCTTAAAAAAGGGGTTTTGATAACTTCTATAACTGATAATCATTTTAATTCATTTAAGGATTTAATAGGTTCTTATTTTCCAGGAATCGATCTTGAAACTGTTGTTTATGGGAGAAATGAATTAGATGCTAATTTTAGTCCTGCTCAAGGTCATTTAGAAACAAATTTATTTGGAAGAAAAAATTTAAGAGGGGTTGCATAATCAAAATGGCTGAAATAAACAAAATGAACAATACGGAACAAAAAGCTATGGAAACTCAGGCAAATAATGATGTAAGTGTAAGATTAGTTGATGCTAAAGAATTGCGAAGAATGCTTTATGACGGAAGATCTTATGATGAACGAGGTAGTATGTCTGAAAGAAATGAGGGTAGTTATGTGTTTAAAAATTTTGCTTATTTTCGTCCTAATCATTTAGATGAATTTGATAATCCTTATTTTTTAATTGCACAGGATTCAAATGAACCTGAATTAAATGGTATTGTAGGGCTTGTTAAAATGAATGTTTATGATTATTGTGGAACATTACCTGAATACTGGGCTACTAATTATATTGATGTTCGAAAAGATAGGAGAGAAGAGGGTATTGCTAAAAGATTAATTTCAGAATTAAATAATCAGTTAACAGATCAGGATATTCTTGTTGGAACTCCTGAGAGTCGTCTGGGGAAACAGGCAGGAATACATAAAATGAAAAGAGAATTAATCGATGTTTGTCCTGTTTTTGATGATAGAAAAGATTTTTGTGAATATTGTAATGGATTAAATTTAGAAGAAAATGTGAGGGTTGCATAATTAAAATGGCTGAAGGAACACACTATGACAAGAATCTGGGAGATTATTTGAATTCAAATAGTGAACATCAGATATTACTGAATAATAATCTTGCTGATTGTATGCCTAAAAAGGATGTAATTTGGGAATCAGATTTGAGACCTTGTCCTTATCAAACATTAGATGATCCAAGAAAAATTGGAGCAGGGGCTGATGGAATTGTTTGTAGAATATCAGAGGGTCTAGTTGCCAAAATGCCTTTAAGGGAAAGTGATAGTGAATTTAATTCAGAGTTTGAACTTGGATCTCTGGATGATTTGACTTGGGAATATTCTGTTACAAGGATTTTGGAAGAAGAGGGTGTTAATGTTGCAAGTCCTAAGGGGATTTTTAAAATTAAATTTAGAGGAGGAGAAAGGCCTGCATATGTTATGGATCATTTAGATGGGGATTTAATTAAGGATTTGTCTTATAGTGATTTAAATCGGAATGTTATGGCGAGTTTCAAGCCTCAAATACGTAAAGCGAAAGATTTAGGATTTAAAATCGTTGATCGTGGATTGCATAATGCAATTTGGAATCCAGAAACAAAGAAAGTTTCTTTAATTGATTTTGCCAGATGGGAATTGACCCGTTCAGCATACAAGAATGGTCTTTTTGAAAGAATTGAAGAGGTTGAAGTTAAAATTTAAAATGGAAAATAAAGAATTTAATATAAGGAAAAAAATAGCAAAACATGGTTCAAATACAATTATAGTTATACCTAAACTATTGCAAGAAGATTTGCCTAGAGGAACAATTGTTGAATTAAATATTAAGATTTTAGAAGATGCTAGGAAGGGTAATGAAAATGAGTGATGAAAAATTTAGTGAGGGTTGCTTAAAATGAAAATAAAATCATTTGCTAAAGGGCTCGTAGGGGGAATGGTTATTGGAGCAGTGGTAGGTGGAGCTATATTATTTAATGGTTGTAAAAAGAAAAATGATTCTGGACTAGAGGGTAAGCTGGATCAGGGAGTTGTTGCAAGAAGATTAGCAGAGCAAGGAAGAAGTTATGATAATAATGCAAAAGATAATGTTGAAAATGTTGCTGAGAGATATGTTGAAGAAAAATTTCAGGAGAATATTCAAGGAGATGTTCAGAGAAATGTTGAAATTGAAACTCAAGAAAATCCTTATTCTTTTTTAGAAGTTTATGATGGGGCAATTAAAACAAATGT